>JACCDY011380180.1_pt1 | contig 11276 bp, 18 predicted proteins | sample 7446391 | NCBI WGS metagenome assembly JACCDY01 (sample SAMN15323451, study PRJNA562643) | freshwater metagenome | isolation source: river surface water | place: USA:Blue River Watershed | collected 2017-08-18
CAATTGCACGAACAACACAATCTCTGGTCTCTGACTTAGCAAGTGGAGAATCAGTGTATCCTTTAATAGCTTGATTAGTGGCAGTGTATTGTAGTGGTTGTTTCATACTACAAATATAAGGAAAATATCTTTTGGTACCAAAGCCTTACACAAATTTCAACTCACACTTAAGTAAGTCTTTACATATTTTTTTAATATGTTTTACTTTGGTTTCTGTTGGTGAATAAGTATTTATAAAGTAACCAGTTTTTAATTGAATCGCTTGATTCTTGGTAATACACTTTTTAGAAAACTGTTGTTTATCTTCAGTGATGTATTTACTCATTACTGATTTAACTTCATTATAATCCTTGATAGAAGTAACATGGTCCATAAAGTTAATATAGTTTCTAACAAAGATATCATTATCATATGTATTACCTAAAGCTTTAAAGTGACAAATAGTTTTAGTCTTTTTTGGTTTAGGATATTTCTGATTGAAAAGGTTACTAATTAAATTCATAACCTCATCTTGATGATTCTCTAAAAGAATCTCTAATTTTTTATTTACTATCTTACTCATAAATATTATATTAAAATAAATGCCCTTGTTTTAAAAATTGGGATTTATATTCCCAACTGTTCTAATTTTTCTAATCTATCTTTTACCTTAATTGATATCCAATGTTCATCACCACAGAATTGAGAGTCAGGATCGGTTACACTGGCTTCTGAACCGAGTAACTTACAGTGATAAGTTACTCTTGTATAATACTTTTCAGGTGATCTATCTACACCAAAGAAAAGACAATTCTTACAACATTTTTCTCTCATATCCCTAGTTCTTCTATTTTATTATTTCTAATATCAGATAAGGTTAAATACTTAACCAATATTTTATTCAAGTCTAAAGATTCCCAAACTTCATAATCTAATCTATCTTGTAAATACACTTGTTCTGGTTCATTGACATGATAAGAATACATATCAAATCTAGTTGAACGGATTCCAGAGTCAGACCATATTAAATCAGTTTCCCACATTTCACCACCTTCTTTATAAGTAATGATATGAGCTGACCAAGTGTATGATAATCTTGATATTGAACCAAATCCACCATAAGCTCTATAAGCATTTAATTTAGATGAATCAGAATCATTTAAGATAAAATGACCTTTAGTTACTAAGATAAAGGTATGTAAGACTCTTACTTTTTGCAATTCAGTATAGTAACTATCATCATAATCATCATAATGTTTTACAGAAATATGTTCATTTTTCAGTTGATGTGATTTTATAATACGACGTGTTTGTTCTGGTTTACCATCACTACCAATAAACTCTACTATGTGAATTTTAGTTTGCATTTAATAATTGGTTAATTTTAATATCTCTTAAAAGAACTTTAATCTTTTGTTTATCTACTCTTAGTGAATCAGAAGGCACTACATCATGATGAGGTTCTGACCAAGTTAGTTTACCACCATGTTCTGGATAAGTATACCAAAAATAGTCTGCTCCAGGATTCTTCATAAGCACATCTAATATTTCTTCAAGGCAAGTATAAACAACATATTGACGCATATTCTCAAATCTATCTTCTTTCAAGTAAGGTCCTACTTTACTACAATTACTTCCCAGTAACCAAGTTTCGAAATCTGTATTAGCGCCCATACCACCGGTGCCATAAGTTGGCTCATAAAGACAGTCTTTTAATTTATTTAATAATTCTACCATTTTCCTTCGTTTAATAATTGTTGTCTTGTTACTAATTCCTCACCAGTTTCTACCCAGTGATTCCAATTCTTTCTTAATTCAAATGCATCATACTCTAAAGCAGACCCACCATTTCTTTTGACATGAGACATAATAGATTCTGCCCATATAGAAAAATGGTTATATTCATTTTCACCACATCCACAACCAGTTGACCTACCATTATTAAATTCCCAAGTTAAAGGGATTAAATTACAATTTGGACAAGTTTTCCATTTATCTACATCTTTAGGAATTTGATAAGCAGATATACACTTATACTTTCCCCGAATAATATCTAATTTAATATTTCTTTCTAATTGTATCATATAATTCTATTGATTTGCATTTCACGCCATATATGAAGTGGTAGGAAAAGTTGAGCAGGATACCTATTCATTTCTCCATTATTATCTTCTACCAGATAGAATCTAACATTAGTAACTATAATTGTTTCTGCATCATCAATCTCATAGGTTTTACCAATAGTAAGAGGTAAGGTATTATGACGAGGTTTTCCATAGGAATCTCTACCTAATTCTATATTATTAGTACAAACTACTTTCATAATATTTTAGACATTTGTTTTTCACGCCATTCTGATATTGTCATAAAGTTTTCTGGTAAGTGACCTATATGAATACCATCATCATGTATTACATAAATAAAATCATTTGCATTAGGTGCTATTGCTTTTTCACCTACTTTATACCATCTATTTACTTTTAAAGTATATTGTGATTTTTTTAACTCTTTACCATGGTAATGTGGTTTAAAGTTAGTTACTAAGACCTCATTATCTGGTGATACATATATTTCTTCTGGTGTCATAATATCTTATTTAATTTAATATAGAAAATTTTCTTTTAAACTCAAATACTTTTTATTATCTCTGGCTAGTTGCCAATAAACTTTGAATACTTCAGCTGATTGTGCTTTTTGACTGGTGTTCCAATCTTCTTCTTGTTTTAAGATTGACCACTCACCATCTTTATTTTGATATTTCTTTCCTGACTTATGATTAGCATATCTACGGCTACGAGTAAACCCCATATGTAAATACTTCTTGGCTAAATCAGCACCAACAAAATCATCATTATCTAAATAAGATAAGAATAAAGAATAAATCTTTTCAGCTGATACTTTTGCTATTTGAGGTGTTTTAAACTTCCAATGTGGACATATCTCAGATTTATATGGTTGGCATATAAGAACACCTTGTTGGCCTTTACCTATTTTATATAAATGAGGATTTTGTCGGTAATCAATATCTGATTTCCATTGATACTTGCTTTCATCAAAATCTAAATATGTCGGTTTCATATTATTTCATTTAATTGTTTTTCACGCCATTTATCTAAGGTAACAAAATAACCATAATAGTATTCTGCTTGAATACCAATATCATTAGTTAGTTTATAGTAAAATCCAGTAGATGAATAAACAGGTTCTTTTTCATCATAGTAAGCATCATAAACTTTACCTTTGGTAAGTGTACCAAGGTAATATTCATCATCAGATATAAATACTACTTTTTCTATCATAAGTCCCAAATACTTTTTCTTTTTTTCTTTGGAAATGTATATTGTAACCAAAGCATAATTTTCTGTATAAATCTCTTCACTTTACAAAGGTAGTAAAAAATGTGATAATAATAAACTTTTTTGTAGTATAGGTTATAATTATTACATAAGGTCGGTTAGACCTGTTTTTTATTTTAATTCAACTTACACTATCTTTTAGGTAGGAAATCAGAAATGATTTCAAAATAAATATTAATAATTATATTAATATTCAAAAAGAAGCCCATCTTTTCGGATGGGCTTTTTTGATGCTTAATTATAGATGTTATTTTAATATATACTTTTATATGGCTACAGTAAGACCTTTTTGTTATAATCCAACACATGCTAATATACCGGGAATGGAAAATGTCGGAGACATCTCTGCCGGTGTTGGTCCAGTAACAATTGATCCTCAATATGAATGGTGGAATGGACCAGATGAAGATCCTGGTTATGTTATTGCTTATGTTGATAATTCAGGAGATCATCCCAATGGACCTGAGAGAGTTTTAAATATTAACTTTGTATGTCATTTAGGTTTTCATAGAACATCAACTAAATCTGATTATGAGTTTATTGAACTGGCTAAAAAGGTATTAAACAACTTTACACTGGTAACCACTCAACAAGCAAAATTAGCTTTGAACAATGCTGGATATTGGACAAGTTATGGCGCACTTCCACCAGGTATGGTACTTTTCTTAGATGCTGGTGATCCTAATTCTTATTCAGGAACTGGTGGTACTTGGTATGATTTATCAGGTCTTTCAAATCACGGAATAATAAATGGAGCAGTTTATTCTACTCAGTCTGGTGGAGAGTTTGATTTTAATGGTACAAATAACTACATTAGTTTTATGCAAGTAGATGAGATACCAATTGGTAATGAACCATATACTATATCTGTTTGGTTTAATTCAGACTCATTACCAGCTGATAGAGGTTTTGTTGGATGGGGAGCTTATGGTGGTATAAATCAAGTTAATGCTTGGAGATTAAGAAATAATAATGGTCTTACTGGATTTAGACACTATTGGTGGGGCAATGATTTAGACTATGATGTTCCGATGACAGTAGGTAATTGGTATCATGCTGTGGCTGCTTATGAAAATGGTTCAAGAAAACTTTATCTAAACAATGTTCAAGTTGCTCAAGATACACCAAGTGGACATAATGTACCTTATGCGACTAACTTAACAGTTGGTGTAACTAATAACTATGAATGGTTTGATGGTAAGATAGCACAAGTTATTATCTATAAGAGACAAGCAACTACTCAAGAAATCTCTTCAATTTATAATTCAGGCCTTATTAGATTTGCAAATCAAACAAATAACCTTAGTGGTATGTATGTAAATGGATTCACAGGTATCTTAGGTAATAGTGGAGAAGAGTTATCACTCAGAACATTTATATCAAATTTAGGTATCAATGACCTTACATTCTATATGGGGTCATTATTAAATACACCTCAAAACAGAACTGATATGAGATCATTTGTTACACTATTACACGGCGATGGTCAAACAAGAGTCTTTAGTAATGTGACTCAAGAGTCTGGATGTATTGATATAAATAACCCTGGAACAGAAGCATCATATAATGCTGGTTCAAGTCCATCTGAAAAGTTTGATGGATTCACTCAAGAGTGGGAGTTTTGGAACTCTAATAATCCTTACGGCAGTTTTGGAACTTTTATGACACAAGATATTAATATTTATAATTACTGTCAATCTAATAATATGATTTATGATATTTATGTATCAAGATGTGAAGATTATGCTGGTACATACACCGATCAACAAGTAGCTACCCATGTAGTAACTTATCATGATACTATTCATTTAGTTGCTTATATATCAGAAGCAACTTACTATTCCAATAAAGGTTTAAGTGCTACAAGAAAAGCACAATTAGAATTAATAGGAAATGCCGCTATAGCATTAGGTAAAGTTCAAAATGTTAGTATTTTATGGGCTGCTAATGGTAATACCGGAATAAATATGTATGACTTTTTCTCAGGTGGTACTTTGCCTCCTTATGATACTGGAGGTCCTTATGTTGGTACTCCTAACTTAGATGCATTTAGTGGATTCTTAATTGAATATAATAACTGGTCTTCTTCAGCAAAAGCAGGTATTAATTTAGTAGGTCAAAAGGTTTATGCTTATAGTGGATTAAAATCTATATCTTGGCCTTAAATTCCTAAGTTATCTAATTTATTATTTCTATCAATCATTACTTTATTGATTAAATAACAAACTTCTTTATGTCCATCCATTGCTTCATCCCAAGTATGATATCTTTGCATATAACCATCATGTGGTCCACCAAAGACTAATGTTTCAAAAAGAACAGGTTCTTCATCGCCAAAAGAATGATCTAATTGTAAGAACACTGTTGACACATTAACATCTCCATCAAATGTAGTATAATCAACTCTTCTTTCAGACCGCATAGATTCTTCAGGACTACAAGGTACTGGAACCTTATCTACAAGTTTATATGAACGCATTCTTAAGTTTTTCATTACTGAAGTTTATTCATCTTAATGGCATGCATAAATTCTTCTCTAACAAGATTATCTCTTTCTAAGAATCTACCACTAAACTTATTTGTGGTCATTAAACTATCTGGATGTGTAATACCACGCATTCCACAACAAAGGTGATGTGACGATATTGAAACTGCTACATGTTCACACTGAAGTTTTTCTGTTAAGTAATTATGAATTTGTTGAGTTAGACTTTCTTGCATTTGAGGTCTACGGCTAAACCAATCTACTATACGGTTTAATTTACTAAGACCAATTACTTTTTTCTCAGGTAAATAAGCAATTGCTGCATATCCAAAGAATGGTAAGTTATGATGTGCACAAAGTGAATTAACTTTAATACCGGTTTGAATAACTATACCATCATATTCTTCTTCATTAGGAAAAGTGGTTATCTGTGGAGCTTCAGTTAATGATCCTTTTACAAGATCATCTACCCAAGATTTAGCCACTCTTAATGGTGTATCTAATGTTTGAGGATCACTTTGATAATCAAATCCTAAAGCTTCAAGAAATCTACCATAGTGATAAGCAGCTTCTTTTACTCTTAATTGTTTTTCCTCTTTTGATACAGGAATATTTTCATTGGCTTTTAATAACATATATTTTGTATTAAAGAAATGTAATTAAGTTTATTTTTTAATATATACAATATGCCATCAATATCAAGAGCGTTTGCTTATCATTCCGGTTCACAATTACCACATACACTCCAGTATGGTAATTTATCTGTGCAAAATGTTGTTGATCCAAACTGGACTGCAACCGGAGCTGATTGGTTTCAAGGACCAGAAGAAAATTCTTCTCCACCAAGTTTTTTAGTTGGATACGCATCAGATTCAAGAACAGTTGGTAATAATACTTATGTAGCAAGTCCAAACGCTGTTGGTTTTAGAAGATTTAGTAGTGATTATGAGATGTTATATTTCGCGCAAAGATTATCTGGTACTGCATTTGATACACCAAATGATGCTATGAATTACCTACAAAGTACTCATGATTATTGGACTAATTACACTGATACTCTTATTTTTAGTTTAGATGCAAATAATTTACACTCCTATGATCCAAATGTTGGTGGTGGTGTATGGTATGATTTAAGTGCTTTAAATATTGATTTTAATTTAAGAAATGGTGTTTCTTGGTCAACTGTTGGTAATGGTTCTTACTTTACTTTTAATGGTTCAACACAATATGCTCACTACCCCTCAACTATGTCTAATTATAGTCATTGGACTATAGAAGTTGCTTTTAGAATAACTTCTTCACTTAATGGAAGAGTATCTTCTATTATATGTAATCAATATGATGGATCATCTAATCTTAACTTTAGTATTGGTACAAATAATGCTCCAACTGATTATAGAATATGTGCTGGATTTTTTGATGGTGCTTGGCACAATACTGCGGGATTTTATCCCGCACTTAATACTTGGCATCATGTGGTAGCTCACTATGATGGTACTACTTTAGAACAATATGTAGATGGTGGAATGATATCTGGTAATAATATTGCTTATAGTGGAGCACCACAAAGTGGTGGTGAAATAAGATTAATGAGAAGATGGGATGACGCTGTGGCATCTGGAAATTTAATACCAGGTGATTTAGGTTATGTTAAATTATGGGAAGCTTCTCCATTACAACCTTCAGAATTGGTGTCTTTACTTTATAATAAGTTTTTAGAGACTTATTATTAAACGTCTCTACCAAATATCTTTTTCTCAATATAATCATCTATCTCGCCTTTAGTTCCTCTTTTTAATTCAGAGTGAATCTTTTTAGTAAGTTTCTTTAATTCAGAGATAGCTTTATTAAATTCTGAGTATGAAGGACACTGCTCAATACTTTCTGCCTTCTCTACCTTTTTTTCATTAAATTGTTTTAAGTGTTTCATATTTTATAATTTCTTTTTAGCAGCAACAAATAGTAAATTTGTGATAGGTTCTTTTATATTTAGTAGATATTCAATTTGTTCTTTATAGCCCTTTCGGTCTACATAAAAATTGGCTCTAATTGATCCATAGTTTTCAGATTGTAAATATTCTTTCATTCTGATAAAATCATCCCTTATCTCATCTGTAATTAATAGTGGTTCATTTGTCCAAGTAACAACTCTTATAATTAATTGAGAAAAGTGGGTATCTTCTGTAACCTCTATATTATAACCCATATCATTTATAGGCAGGAGTATATCTTTAATTGTTTGTGATATATCACTAGTATGTGATTCATTTAATCTTTTTGTTTTTTCTTTAGATGCCTCACACTTTGATTTAATATAATCATGAGCTCTTTTTAATCTTTTCTTAGTATCAGCATCTTTAGCTCTACTATGAGCAACTCTAACTCTTTGTTCTATTAAGTTTAATATCTGTGATTGACGTTTATGTGATTTAGATTTGAAACTTGGACTATTGATAGTGCTTCTTATATCTTCCAATGTTCTAAACTTAACTGGAACTGTATCTTTTGGATTCTCATCAGTATATAATCTACGAGAAGAACCTTTTGGCTTTTTACCAGTACCAACTTTTGGATCTGCTTCTTCTAAGATATATTCAGTAAAACTATTTAGATACTTCATAATCAATAACTATGTTTTGAAAAGTAAATAAGTAGACTTATTTCACCTGCTGTATTTTTTAAGTCTGATAATTCAGACATATCATACATTTCAAAATCATGTCTGTAACCAGATTCAAACTGAACCATTTCTATTTTAGCTAAATGAAAATTGTTTTCAGATAAAAACTCTTCTAATCTAAACACTGAGTCTTCACATATCTGTTTGTGTTCTGGTCTTTGAATAAATTCTACCTCTACTTGAAATTCAAATATAACATCATCAATATATTTATTAATGTGAACTTTGATACCACTATCAATTAATTCAAGAAAAATATCTTTTACATCAGGATATAACTCCTTAAACTCTTTTTCTGAATCAATTTCAAATTTGTGTGGGGGATAACCCTCAAATAATTTGTATGCCTTTAAGTATTTCATTAAAGGTATATATTAATTAGGGTTTATACTTTTTTTATAGATGACTAAATCATCTAATATGTACTGTTGTAATTTACTAAAGTCTTCTTTGATTTTATCATCACCATAAGTTTGTATTTGATAAGTATTTAGTCCAAAGATTAAAGTATCTGGTTTAGATTCTGTAATAACTTTATGATAAAAATTGATTGCTTTATCCGATACTTTGAATGGTTGATAAAACCAAATGAAATTATATTTACCTATATCAGCATTCATAATATCATCACATATTAAATCTAAACTTCCTTCCCAGTATTTAATTAGATTTTGATTAACATAATCTATATAAGGTTTCCAAAGTTCTATTCCAGTAAAAGTAAATTTAATATTTGAATATTCTTTAGATTGTAGATAAAGGTCATACATAGTTGATCCAAGACCAATTCCTAAATCACAAATATCTAATTTATTTGGTAGTAGATTAACTTCTTCAAGTCTTTTGAAAAGAAAGATAGTTTTTTCTAAATGTGTTGGAACATAATGCCATTGGCCAGCATCAATAAATTCTTGTTTTCCACCATCAGAATTATAGTCTAATTGATTACAGATTTGCCAATATTCTATTAAGAGTGGATGAGGTTCAATTATTTCAGTCATAGAATATATATCAAATGATATACTGTTTCTAAAATATTTTAACCAAATGTATCAGTAAGCCAACTGGAAAACTTTTGAATCCATTTTGGATTTTTTGAATCTTTTTCTTTTTCTTGAGCCAACCATTGGTTTCTTTGTTTGAAAGAATCAATAGTTTTTATTTGCCAACCACCAACAGATTTATCTAATCCATCTTTATAAGACCATTCAATCTTAGATTGAATTTGTTTCTTACCTTCTTCTAAAGAAAGTTCACCTGAGTTTATCTTTTCAATTAAATCAGAAGGAACTTGAGCAAGTACCATCCATTCATGTCCTTCTACTGAACCATCTGTTTCTTTTTTAATATTCTCATCAGGTGAATAAAATTCAAGTGTATAAGTAACAACACCATCACCAGGAACATATTTACAATATAAATCAGTCCATTTTAAATCTTCAGGATTTCCAAATATCTTAGATGAGTTTACTTTATCTAAAAACATATTTAGTATAATAGACTTATTTTCATTTTCTGTTGAAAAAAGAAATACTTCTTCATCTTTATCTGAGTCTCCAGTAGACGCTGGAAGTTTGTAAGATGAATTCTCATTAATGGTATTAAACTTCTTTAGGTGTTTCATTTGTGTTGATTACTTTGTTAATTATATATTAAAATTAAATTGTAAAATTTAATTTTTAAACTTATTCATTTAACACTTTTTAACATTTAAATCATAACTTACTGATTGGTTGGTTAGTATATATAATATAGGATGAAAAAAATAAACCCAATTGGGTTAGCATTAGGAGTTGGTCTAATGTTATTCTCTCTGAGTATTAGTTCTCAGGTTTCAAGGAAACAAGTAACAAAAACTAATCAGACATCAAACCGTCAATCAAATGTCATTTTACCAACAGTAAATTCAACAACACCTTTTTGGCAAGAAGATTTCGGTAACTCCGAAAAAGGAGATATTGGTCTTTTAGCTGAAAAAGCAAAAACAAATTCAGGTGAGTGGTCTATTAGTAGATTAAGCACCGAAGGTCAAAAAAGTAATAACTGGTATATTAGTTCTTCATCAGCATTTACTGGTTTAGGAAACTGTTCTGAAGGATGGTTAAAAAATCAAGATCTTAAAGATAGAACATTACATATAGCATTTGACTATAGAATTGGAGACCACGGTAAAGATTTAGAAGCCATCTATGCAAAAAACGAATCTTCTGCTACCGATATAAGAGTAGAATCACCTATGATTGATTGTAGTGGTAAATCTAATGTTACCCTTAACTTTGATTACTTTACTGGTGGTATAGTTGGTCAAGATTTCTTTTCAGTTTATTATTATGACGGTACAAACTGGATGTTACTTTCTAACTTTGGTCCAAGTTATATTAGTCCAACTTGTGATTCTTTAGATAGAGCAACTTGGAAAACATCAGATACTTATCCATTACCTACTTCTGCTGATAATAACCCAGAAGTTAAAATAGGATTTAGATGGATTAATTCAGCGAGTATTGCTGGAAATACTGAGATGTATTCAGTAGCATTAGATAACATAAGACTTACTGATAATACACCGGCTTCAGTTTCTACATCAACTGATCCTACTTCACAATCTAATAAGGTTTCTCAACCATCTACTAAATCAGTAGAAGTAGAAACTAAAAAGATTGTCCAGTTTACTGTTTATCCTAATCCAAATAGTGGTCAGTTTACAATTGATTTTTCTGGTATAGAAAATAATCATGAAGTTCAAATTGTGTTATCTGATTTATCAAGTGGTAAA
>JACCDY010163457.1_pt1 | contig 11274 bp, 8 predicted proteins | sample 7446391 | NCBI WGS metagenome assembly JACCDY01 (sample SAMN15323451, study PRJNA562643) | freshwater metagenome | isolation source: river surface water | place: USA:Blue River Watershed | collected 2017-08-18
ATAATCAAGATGCTGATAATCAAGAAGCTGATAATAATTCAGATACTGAAGAAGAAAGTAATATTGATTTTATTGATATAGAACAAAAAACATTACCTGATTCAATAAATGTAGATGAAGTAAATCAAGAAACAATTAAATTATTTGAAGACACTGATTTTGTAAAATTATTTCAAATATATTTACATAAACCAGTATTATTTAAAAAATTTTATATGTACATTTCAAATGGAAATATTCCAAATGATTTAGAAATGACAAATAATAGTAATAATAATGAAACTAATCAATTATTTATTAAAAATTTAAATCTTGGATTTACAGATGAACAAATTAATGAAGCTTTAGTTAAAACAAATAATCATTTGAATTTTTCAATTAGATACTTATTATATAAGAAATATGAAAATTAATTTATTTTAAAATAGTTTTTTTAAATTTATCAAATGCATTTTTTCTATGAGAAATTTCATTTTTAATATTTAATTTTAATAATTCAGCATATGTCTTTCCCTTGTGTTCAGAAAATTTTGTTTTGGTAAGGTCAGGTATAAAAACTGGATCCCAACCAAATCCTTCTTTTGATGTAATTTTTTTAGCAATTTTTCCTTTTCTGTTACCAACAATAGGTTTCATAATTTTTCCATATTTAATAACACCAATTACTGTTTCAGCTTTTGCTAAACTACCTCCATTCATTTTAACAATACCTTCATTATTTAAACTACTAAAATAAAATTTTATTAATGCACCTGGAAAATTATTCATATCGTTAATATATAATCCAGAGTCTTCACAAATAACAATAACATCATTTATATTTTTTATTTGTACACCTTTTTCATGAAATTTTTGTATAACTTCTTTAAAATTTTCTTTTAATAATCCATATGCGCTTTTAATTTTTTCATTAGTTACTTCTTCTACTGAAATAGATTGTATTTCAGGTACATCTAAATCAACATTAATAAGTGTACATTTATTACTACCTAAGATTTGTTCAACCTCTTTTCTTTTACCTTCATTACCTGTAATAAAAACAACATTTTTTTTCATTTATATTTATATATTATAAAATATAAAAAAAAATGAATAATTTAAATATTATAATTATAACTATAGTATTTATGCTTAATCAATCAAAGTTTTCTATGCAATCTCAAAATTCATTTCAAACTCAACAACCATTTCAAAGTCAAAATTCATTTCAAATTCAACAACCATTTCAAAGTCAAAATTCATTTCAAACTCAACAACCATCACAAAGTCAAAATCCATTTCAAACTCAACAACCATTACAAAGTCAGCAACCATTACAAAGTCAGCAACCATTAATTACAGCATCATGTTTAAGTAATAATATTAATATTTATTCAAATATTGAGAAACAATTTTTAACTATAAAATCATTATCATTATTTACAGAATCTTTAAATATGAGTATGGATGACTTAAATAATATAAATATTATTTCAACTGATAGTATTGAAAAATTAGGAGAACTTTCTGTTATTTATGTTAAAAATAATAATAGTAAAACAAAATTAAATTATATTTATGAAAGACATTTAGAATTAATTGCAAAAATAATTAAATTTAATAATATATTTAATGAAATATCACAAAATATTAAACAATTAGCATCATTAAATTTATTAGAAGAAGAAAAACGTTATACATATATTGATATATTTTTTCGATATAAATTACAATTATTTGAAATAATTGCTGATATTCAAGTATTAATTGTGCATAATACATTAATTTAATTAAAATAACATTAATTTAATTAAAAATATACTTATTTTATAGAAAAATTGAATAATATATATAAACATATATAAACATATTATATATGGCTCATTCAAAAGATAATAGAGGATTTTGGGAATATTCTATTTTTCAAAAAGTAGTAATTGAAAATGAAGAAGAAAATATTAAAATGTCATTAAAACCAGAAAATAGTTTTAATCCAAAATTAATTAATGATTATATTAATCCAAGTATTTCAAGAGAAGAAAAATTAATAGAAAATAAAAAAAATGGTATTAAAATATCAAAAGGTGACCAAATAATTATTGATAATTATATTAAAAATAAGAATATTGATATAAATAAAGATTTAGAAGAAATTAAAAAATTTGGTCATAATGCAAAAATAACAACAAAAGAAGGAAAAATTCATTTGATTATGTCACTATTGAAAAATGAAATTGCTAAAAATAATATTGATACCGTAACTAATATGTATTTATTATTAAAAGATTCAGAATATAATTTATCAGATGAGTTTAAAAAACAATATAAAGATATTATAGAGAAAACAAATAAAATAGTATCAACAGTTGATTTGATAAAATTTCAATTTGAAAAATTATATGCTCAGATGCCACCATTAAATGAAAAATCTTTTAAAAGATTAAACCCGTGGCAAATAGATGTTGTTAAAAATATTGATGAAAGAATTTCAACATTAGTTTGTGCTACTACATCTGCTGGTAAATCTGTTTTATCTGGTTACACTGTAACTAAAGGTAGAATTTTATTTGTAGTACCAACAGATGCATTAGCTTGGCAAATTTCTTCATTCTTAGGAAATATTATAAATTCAGATGTTCCAATTATTACATTAACATATCAATCAAATCCAAAAAGAGATGAATTTGTAGAAAGATTAAATTCAGCAAAAGCAATTGTTGGAACAGCTGATTGTATATTAGATTATTTACCATTAATTAATTGTGATTTTTCATGGATTATTTTTGATGAAATTCATATGATTGGAAAACAAGAAGGATTTGCAATGGAATCAATTGCTAAAATATTACATGATGTTCCATTTTTAGCATTATCAGCAACAATAGGTAATGTAGAAGAATTAGAATCATGGTTTAAATCATTAAGTGAAAAACCAGTTAAAACAATTACATGTAATAAAAGATTTTTTAATCTACAAAAACATTATTATGACCCAGTAACAAATGATTTTGTTATGTTAAACCCTTTATCATTAGTAAGTGATAATGAATTTAAAAATAAAAGTATCAAAACTAAAACTATGGATCCAACACCAAAAGATACATGGTCATTAGTTTTATTATTAAAAAAATATAATATTGATTTGAAGGATTTAGACCCTTATGTTTATTTTGATAAAGATGAACGTATAGAATTAGATAAAGCAACAAAATATTTTTATGATTTAATTAATTTTATGTCAGATACATGGTCTTCTAATAATGAAGAATTTTCTAAAATAATTAATTATTATTCAAATATAAATATTGGAAATGAACCAATAGTTTTATCAAAAATTATTAGAAAATTAATTGAAACAAATAAAACTCCAGCTATTATATTTCAAAAAAATAATATTGCATGTTTAAAACTAGTTAGAAAATTATCAAAATTATTAGATGATGAGGAAAATGAAAAATTTCCTAATTTATATAATGAAAGAATAATTAAACAACAAAAAGCAAAAGATACTATTAAAAAAGTAGAGAAAAAAGAGAAAGAAAAAGAAACAACAGAAAAACAAGCATTTAAACAAATGTTAGAAAGTAAATATAAACCTGAAGAAACTGAAATAGTAGTTGAAGAAATTAATGCACCACATCCAGATTTTATTTTTTCAAAAGATAAAATTAATGATAATTTAATAAAAGAATATCACCGTAAGTTTAAAAATTATTTTCCAAATTTAGATGGTGATTATCATTTTTTAATAAGATTATTATGGAGAGGAATTGGTGTTTATGCAATTGGATTACCTGAAGGTTATTTAAGATTAATTCAAAGTTTAGCTAATAAAAAGAAATTAGCAATTGTATTTAGTGATATTTCATTAGTATTTGGTATTTCTATGCCATTTAAAACATCTATTATTTATCATGATGAAACTTGTCCAGATAATTTAGATGCAATGACATATCATCAAATGGCAGGTCGTGCAGGGAGAAGATGTTTAGATAAAGAAGGTAATGTAATATTTATTGGTTATTCATGGGATAGAATTAAAGAATTATCAGTCAGTACAATTCCAAATGTTATAGGATTAAATAAACCAATATATACATTTACAAATGGTTTACTATTAAAACCAGATATTGATTTTTCATTAATAAATAAAAATTTATTAAATAAACAAAACAATAATGAATTTATTTCAATAATTAATAGAAGAGTAGAGAATCAATGGGTTGATACAATTAGTGAAGATTATAATCATAATCATTTAATGTGGATGTTAAGATATAGTATTGATGCTGTTACAATTAATATTATATTTCCATATATTAAAAAATATTTTATGAGTGCAAATCCTCAATGCGAACAAGACCAAATTGAATTAGCATTTTTTATGTCTAAGTTTATTGATATTAAATATACTGATAATAATTATAACAATCTAAATAAATTTTTAGGTAATACTAGAATTGATTATGATGAAATTTATAAAAAATTAAAGGCAAAAAATATTACGATTAATAATAATATTGATTGTCGTGTTTGGATTTCAATTAGAAATAATTTATTAGTTGATCCAGAAGATGAAAAATTAAGACAAGAGTTATTTGATTTTAACACAAAATTAAAAGCAATTCAACATTATTGTTATCATTCAAATTTTGTTACATTAGCAAAATTATTTGCAAAATTATTAACTAGAATGTGGTGGATATATCATTCATCAAGTCCAGTTGTAAGATTAATTTAATTATAATAATTATAATAATTATAATAATAATAATAATATAAACTATATTATTATAATTATGACAAATATATATGGTTCAGTTGGTTATACTTTATTACGAAATAAATATAATACAATATTAATTTTTGCAGATGTTCATTCAAAATTACCATATTGTGAAAATAAAATAGATATAAGTGATTGGTTTAAAGATAATATGAATTTTACAAATGTTTTATTAGAAGAAGTTCCACGTGATGGTGTTGAATTAAATGAATTATGGACAGAATCTGAACATACACAAAAATTAAAAAACTTATTTTTACAAAATTCAAATTTAATTCATGCGATTGATATAAGACCATATTTAATTCCTTTTTCATGGGAAATGTGTGAATTAAAAACTGATAATAATATTATTACATTAAATAATTATTTACAAAAGATTAATGGTTTTTTAGAGTTAGAAGATGATTATTTTAAAAAAAAATTATCTTTAGTTTATAATGAAAAATATTTAATAAAAAATGTACATTTGGGTAAACATTTTTTAGAATTACATATTTTATTTAATTCATACAAAGAAAAATATGCTAAATATATGGAAAAAAATGTCTGTGATATATTTAAAGAAAATAAAATTATTTTAGAAGAATTTAATAACATATTAGATTCTACAATGGAATGGTTTGCAATTGCAAAAATGTTTCAACTAAAATTTAATAAAAAAAATGTTATTATGCATACTGGGTTATATCATTCAAATAATATAAGAAATAAATTAATGGAATTATATGAATATAAAATTATAGATAATAATGGAATAAATACTATAAAAGATATAGAAAATAATAAAAATTATAGTGGTTGTATTTCATTATCACCTTCTGTTACAAGTCAATTATCTATTATAAATAATTAAGTATAATTATTTTATAATTATAATTAATATGAGTAAAAAATCAGTTTTTACTGAAAACGATTTTAATTCAGGAGATGGTATGTTAACATCAGTATGGGGACCTGCTTTATGGCATAGTTTACATACAATGAGTTTTAATTATCCAGTAAATCCATCAGATGAACAAAAACAACAATATTATAATTTTTTTAAAAGTTTACAACATGTTTTACCATGTAGATATTGTAGGGAAAATTATACATCAAATTTAGAAAAACATCCATTAACATTAGCTCATCTTAAAAATAGAGAAACATTTTCAAGATGGTTATATGAAATGCATGAAATGGTTAATACAAATTTAGGAAAATCATCAGGATTATCATATGATGATGTGCGAAATATATATGAACATTTTAGATCAAGATGTTTAACAGACCCAAAATTATTAAAAGAAAAAGTAAAAGAAAAAAAATCAACAAAGGAAAAAGGTTGTACTGAACCTTTATATGGTGTAAAATCAAAATGTGTATTAAATATAGTTCCTAAAGATACAAAAGTTAAAACTTTTACTATGGATCCAAAATGTAAATTTAAAAAATAATAATAATAATATAATTATATAATTATATTATTATATTAATTTATCTATCTTCCTATACTATTTTTATTATCTCTTTCTAATTCTGCTAATTGTCTTTTTAAAGATTCTAATTCATTATCTGATAAATTTACAGAATCTGAATCAGTTTCTAATTCTTTTTGATTTTGAGTTTTTTGAGGATGAATTATTTTAGCAGGTGCTGGTTGTTGATTTATTAGTTGTACTGGTTGTTGATTTACAACTTGTACAGGTTGTTGATTTACAACTTGTGCTGGTTGTTGATTTATCATTTGTACAGGTTGTTGATTTATCATTTGTTGTTGATTTAATACTTGTTGTTTATATTGTTGTATTTGAACCATTTGTTGTTGAATTTGTTGTTGCATTTGTTGTTGTAACATCATTTGTTGATAAATTTCTTGTTGATATTTTTGTTGTGAATTTTGATGATCTACTAAATGTTTATGTAATTCAATCATTTCTTTTAAATTTATTTTAACAGGATTATTATATTCATCAACTGTATTATATGTTTTATTAATATCAATACTGTTATTATTATCATTATCATTATCATTATTATTTTCTATATTTTCATTTTTAACATTTTCTAAATTTTCTATAGTTTCTACAGTTTCTACAGTTTCAACTTCACCATCACTTTCAGTTTTATCTTTATTTTGTACAATATTATTTCTATTATATAAATAATATACAATTCCTATTATTACAATTATTGTAATAAATAAATAAATTTTATTATTAATTATAACATTAAAATAATTCATAAATTTATTCATTATACCAGAAGATTCATCAACATTTGATATATTAACAGCATTCATATTATTTGATACATTTGCAATAGGACCAGCACTCATACTATTTGCTACATTTGCAACATGTCCGGCATTTACAGTATTTGCTACAGGTCCAGTATTCATATTATTTCCACCATTTCCAGTATTCATATTATTTAATGTATTCATATTATTTAAAATATTCATATTATTTATATTAGATTCTATATTATCCATGATTATTAATTAATATTATATTTATTTATAATATTAAACTCAGTAAAAATTGATAAAATATTATATTATCATGATAATATAATATTTTATGAAGAAAAGTTTTAAATCTAATAAAAAACTAGTTACTAAAACATTATTATCTGCAACATCATTTAGAAATTTTTTATTAAAAGACCCAATTATTGATTATTTAAAATCAATTAATTATTTAAATAATGAATCTAATCAAGTTAACAAAAATAATAATTTTACAAATTTTCTTTTTGAGGAGGGTATTCAATATGAAAATATGGTAATTGAAAATATTAAAGAAAATCATAAAGAAAATTTTATACAAATTTGCGATAGTACAAATTATAGTGATTTAAATAATTTTGAAAAAACTATTGATGCTATTAATAAAAAAATTCCGATTATTTATCAAGGTATGTTAATAAATAATGAAAATTCAACTTATGGAATTCCTGATTTATTAGTATTATCATCATATATAAATACTTTATTTCCAAACACAATAGAAGATGATGAAATTTATATTAATGATAATCCATATTATTTTGTTGTTGAAATTAAAAATTCAAAAATAAAATTAGATTCAAAAGGAAAATATGTATTAAATTCAGGAAATTTAGTTGTATATAAAGGTCAGTTATATATTTATAATGAAGCATTAAATAATATTTTAAAAATTAACAATCAAAAAACATTTATATTAGGTAAAGATTCACAAACTAAATTAGGATTAGTTGATTTTAATAAAGATATAATTTATAATAAATTAATAACAGAAGGTATTGAATGGTTTAATGAACTAAATAAAAACTGTAATAAGTGGAAATTATTACCTAAACCATCCCATCCAAATTTATATCCAAATATGAAAAATTTAAAAGATAATGAATGGAGAAATGTTAAAAATTATCTTGCAGAGAAAATGGGTGAATTAACATTAATATGGAATGTAGGAATAAAAAATAGAGAAATTGCACATAAAAATAAAATTTATAATTGGAGAAATGTAAAAGCACTTTCAAAAAATATGGGTATTACAGGTGAAAAAGAAAAAATAATTGATTCTATTTTAAAAATAAATAGAAACAAAACAAAATTAATATCACCTGATAAAATTAAATATAATTTAAATAAAGATGAAAATACATTAGAATTTTTTGTTGATTATGAAACTATTAATAAAGATGGTGAAACTTGGATATTTATGATTGGTATAGGATTATTAGATAATAATCAAGATTTTAATTTTAAATGTTTTTATTTGGATGAATTATCATATAGTTCACAACAAAAATTATTTACTGATTTTTGGGAATATGTAAATGAGAAACAAACTTTATCTAATAAAACAAATCAACAATTTTATCATTGGACAAAAGCAGAACCAATTCAATATAATAAATGGGCTGAAAAGTTTTTACTACCAAATAAAAGTTTTGTAGATTTATATGATATATTTAAATCAGAACCAATTGTTGTTAAAGGTGCATTAAATTTTTCATTAAAAAGTATTGCAAAAGCAATGTATACAAATAAAATGATTAAAACAACATGGGTAGAGTCATCATGTTTATCAGGATTAGATGCATTATATTGGGCATTACAATTATATAAAAATAATAATAAATTAAATACAGAATTACAACATATAATGAATGATGTTATTCAATATAATAAAGTAGATTGTCAAGTATTATTTGAAATATTAAATTATTTAAGAAAACATTATGCATAAATATTTTTATTTAAAAATGAATTATTAATTATAATATTATAATAACATTATGGGATTTGACAAATTAATTAATTTTATTTGTAAAAATTTATCATATGATTCTATTGAAGATATTAATATTAATTCATGTGTAAAAAAAATAATAGTAAATCATATTATGTTTGATATTAGTTTTTTAATTTATAAAAACTTTATTGAACTAGAAGAAGAAGTTAATAATATTATAAAAATTATTTTAGCATTGCCATTTAATTTTACAAATAATATTATACAAGAAAAACTATCATTAATAATTGAAAAATCACATTGGTCATGGTTAAATATTTCATTTGATGGAGTAAATGAAGATGAAATAATAAATAATTTTATTAAATATATTAGTACACCTGATATTATTGAAAAAATTATTATAATTAAAATATTTGATAATATTACTGATTATATTAATAAAATTCATAATATTGATTTATTAAAAAGTATTAATATTATATTTGATGGAATACCTTCATTTTCAAAAGTATTAGAACAAAGAAGAAGAAGAACTAAAAATTATTTAGAATCTCAGGAAAGAAAAAGTAAATTTGATACATTTTTTACAATAGATAATTCTTTTCAACAATATGAAAATTTAAATTATGATTATTTTAAATGGATAAAGATTAGATTCACTATTGATAAATCATTTGGTCCAATATCACCATTAATTACAAAATTAGAAGGATATTTAAATACTAATTTAAAATTATATTTTTCTAATATTCAAATATTTATTAATTCTGGTAAAAATAATGGTGAAGCAGATTATAAAATGTTTCAAAATATTTATAATCAAAAATATACAGGTGATATTTGTATTCATACAATTGATTCTGATTTAGTACATCAAATTTTAGTTCAACAAAATTATTTTAATATGATAAAAAAAGATATTAATTTATTTGTTATTAGATATAATTATAAAATTAATCATATTCAATATGTTGATGCTAATTTATTAATAAAAAATATATACAAATTATATTGTGAATCATCTAATTTAGATAATATAAATAATAATATAAATAATAATTTATTTATATGGGATATTTGTTTATTATTATATTTTTTTGGTAATGACCATTTACCTACATCATTTGAAATTGGTCCTGAATTAAGTTTAGAATATTTATCAAAATTACATTATAATCTTTTTAAAAATAAAACATCAATACTTACTTTAGTAAATAATAAAATAAATTTTTCATTTAGTAATTTTAATTTATTATTAAAAGAAATATATAAAAATAATGAAATAAATAAAACAAAAATATTATTAGGACGATTTTTTAAAATTACACATGTATTATCATCATTTTTAACAGATAAATTAGGATTAACATTTGATAAAATTTTATTGTTATGTAGAAAATTATTATTTGATAATGGTAAAAAACAAACACAATTAGAAGAAAATGATATTAGATATAAATTAATAAATAAATATACAAATTTAGATTATCCATTTGATATAAATAATCTTAAAAATATTTCTAAAAATGATTGTTTTATTAATTTTGAAAAATTATCACAAACACTAGATATTATTGATACAGAAGAAGATTTTTGTGGATTACCATTATATGTAAAACCATTTTATTTATCAAACAATAATTATCAAGATTTATATACAACATTTACTGATAATATTTCTAATGAATTAGAAAAAAAAAATCCATTAATATATGATTATTATAATGTTAAAGAACTAAATATAAATTTAAATTTAGTAACTAATCAAAATAATATACAAGATATGACAAAAAATTATATTAAAAAAATTTATCATTTAGTTACAACATTATTTGGTGACATGTCTGATTATAATTCAAATAATTTTACATATTATAAATATTATCAAACCCCTTCATTATATGAAATTATTAATTATATTGATAATGAACATAATAATACAAATAATTTAGTAGAAATATTTAATAAAGAAATAGAAAATGAAACAAAAACAAGTGATACATATTTAAATTCAATAAATCATCATATTATCATAACTCCATATATTAAATCAATAATAAAAAAAATTGACTCTGATGATATTGAATTTTTAATAAAATCAATAGATTTAGATAATTTATGGTTTAATAATGATGAAAATTTTAGATACAAAGATTTTGATATTAATTTATTTTTAATAAAATGGTTTAATTCAATTATAAAATTAAAATCTGAAAATTTAATATATAAATTACCTTGTTATATTGAATAAATAAAATAAAAAAATGTTATAATTAC
>JACCDY010161939.1_pt1 | contig 11269 bp, 13 predicted proteins | sample 7446391 | NCBI WGS metagenome assembly JACCDY01 (sample SAMN15323451, study PRJNA562643) | freshwater metagenome | isolation source: river surface water | place: USA:Blue River Watershed | collected 2017-08-18
AGCAGCGAGCGCTGCTTCGAATGCGTCTGGCTTTACATCTTCGCTCATTGTGATCTCTTCCAACCTTTACCTAATTACCGCTACCCGAATACCCAGAAAACGATCTTGGTAAGAACCAAGTCGAGAAGGGATACGACTGCAATGATGAATAGAACGAATACAAGAACTACGGCTGTATATGTTGAAAGCTGCTTGCGTGTAGGCCATACAACTTTCTTTAGCTCTGAAAGTATTTGGCGATAGAAAAGTCCAACGCGCGCGAAGAGACCAAGCTTCTGCTCGGTCGATTCAACTGACTCTGTCATCGTTCTTCCTTTCTCTCTGATACTTCTTCACTACTTCTTCTAAAAATACTTGCAGGGCAGGAGGGACTCGAACCCCCAACCGGCCGCTTTGGAGACGGCAACTCTAGCCAATTGAGCTACTGCCCTTCGCGACGAGTAGGCATGCCAAGGCAGACCTAATTTGTCGTGAGCGTCGAAGTGTAGGGGCAGAGATGGCCCCAGGTAAAACTGAGCGTGCGCAGAGGCTGCAATACGGCAGACTTAGCCCCATGAGCAGAGTCGCCGCCCGAATTGCAGCAATCGCAGAATCAGCCACCCTTGCAGTAGATGCCAAGGCGAAGGCGTTGAAAGCTGCTGGTCGTCCAGTCATTGGTTTTGGAGCCGGCGAACCAGATTTTCCAACACCGGCATATGTTGTTGAAGCAGCAGCGGCTGCGACAAAGGTCGTCGCAAATCATCGCTACACACCGGCTGCAGGTCTGCCCGAGATGCGTCAAGCAATTGTTGATAAGACTAAGCGTGATTCCAATTACGAGATCACAGTAGATCAGGTTCTTGTTACCAATGGTGGCAAGCAGGCTGTCTATCAAGCATTTGCAACAATCATTGATCCAGGCGATGAAGTCTTACTTCCATCTCCTTACTGGACTACATATCCAGAATGTATTCAGTTGGCAGGTGGAGTTGCGGTTGAGATTTTCGCTGATGAAACTCAGAACTATTTAGTAACAGTTGAACAACTTGAAGCAGCGCGCACACCAAAGACAAAGGCGCTTCTCTTCTGTTCACCATCAAATCCAACTGGATCTGTCTACACACCAGAGCAAGCTAAGGCGATCGCAGAGTGGGCAGTAGCAAATAACATTTGGATTATCTCTGATGAGATTTATGAGCACCTTCTCTACGACGGTGCCACAGCGCCTTCACTACCTGTACTTGTTCCTGCCCTAGCAGATACCTGCATCATCATTAACGGTGTTGCTAAGACATATGCGATGACAGGCTGGCGCGTAGGTTGGATGATCGGTCCTAAGGATGTCATCAAGGCTGCAACTAACCTGCAATCTCACTTGAGTTCAAATGTTTCAAACGTTTCACAGCGCGCGGCAATTGCTGCCCTAACTGGAGATCTCACTGCAGTTCACGAGATGGGCGTTGCCTTTAATCGTCGTCGCAAACTTATTGTTGATCTTCTCAACGAGATTCCAGGGTTCGTCTGTCCTGTTCCACAAGGTGCTTTCTATGTTTATCCATCAGTTAAAGGTGTACTTGGTAAGAGTATTCGCGGAAAGACTCCTAAGACTTCAGCAGAGCTAGCAACGCTTATTCTTGAAGAGGTTGAAGTTGCTGCAGTTCCTGGTGAAGCTTTTGGCCCATCTGGATATTTACGTTTTTCATACGCCACAAGCGATGAAGATATCGTCGAGGGAATTGGCCGAATCAAGAAGCTACTTACAGAAGGTTAAATCTCAACTCCAACAAGATTTACCTCGGCTTCAAGAGTTATTCCAAACTTCTCTTTCACATGATCACGTGCGCGCTTAGCTAGTTCAGCGATATCGGACGCGGTTGCATCCCCCGCATTTGTGAGCGCCAAAACGTGCTTTGTTGAAATTCTGGCACCACCAACTTCGTCACCTTTATGCATTCCTGCATTCTCGATGAGCCATGCTGCCGAAATCTTTACTCGCCCATCAAGAAGCGGCCACTTTGGCGCGGCATCAGGCAGCCCATCTGCTTCTTGCTGAGAAACAATCGGATTGGTAAAAAAAGATCCAGCAGACCATGAATCGTGATCATCGGCCGATAACAACATTCCCTTACTTGCACGAAGTTCTAGGACCGCCTCACGTGTTGCAACCACAGGTGCCTTATCGCCAAGTTGTACGCCTAATTTTCTAGCGAGTTCGAGATAAGTAATTGGATCACTCTCTTCACCAATACGAATCTGGAACTGGACCTCTAAAACAACGTAGCGACCAGGATGCGCCTTGAAATAAGAGTTGCGATATGAAAACTCACACTCACTATTTGTAAAGGTTTTGAGCGATTTCTCTTGGCGATCATAGGTACGCACTCGTGTAATGAACTCTGAAACTTCATGACCATAAGCGCCGATGTTTTGGATCGGTGCTGCACCGACCGTGCCAGGAATTCCACTTAAGGTTTCAAGGCCGGCAAAACCACTATTGATTGTCGTTTGGACAAATGAATCCCAATCTTCGCCAGCACCGATAGTTAAGGTTGCGCCGCTACATGCATCAACTTCGGCTTGCACAGAATTATTTGAAATTCGAATGACGGTTCCATCAAAACCTTTATCAGCAATAAGCACGTTGGTGCCCCCGCCCATAATCAATATTGGGGTATCGCCAGCTTCTTCAATCGCAGCAATGATTTGTGCCTCAGTAGATACGTGAACAATCTTTGTCGCCGGGCCACCCACACGAAGGCTGGTGTATTGAGATAACTCGGTCATGTAGAAAGATTACCTGCGCGGAGACAAAATTGCGCTCTTGCCTCTGAACTTATCCAAGATACGGTCGTAATTCTTCTTAGATTGCAAGTCCCGGTATTCAGGATCAACATCGTGATAACCATGGTGACGATCTTGCGTGAGAGGAAGCTCCATCTGCAGCAATCTTCCACCTGCTTGACGGATCTTCAGTGAATACTCGATATCTGCATTTCGATAATAGAGAGCGCGTGGATTAAATCCACCTACTTCGATCATCGCTGCTCGATTAAATGCCATGAAGTAGGAGAAGAGAACATCCACTTCACCAGAGCCTCTGTCGTCAACACTTCGCCATTCATCTTCAGTATTGATCAATCCCCCGTGCCATCCAACAGCTACATATTCGCCTTTTTCGAGCTCAGCAACTACTGGAGAAATAGCATCTCCAGTAAATCGTGTAGAAGGATCCATAACAATTACATACTTACTCTCAACCTTTTCCAGAAAAACATTTGCGCAATCTCCCCACGCAGCACCTGGGTTAACTGAGACTAAATATGTTCGCTTATCTATCTCTTCGAACAATGCCCCTGCATCACCGATTGCAATAATGGCAACACCGCAATCACTGTTGGCCTTAATACCCCTAACGGTTTCCAGGGCATCTTCTGTAAATCCTTCAACAATCAAACCAACTGTGACTTCTTTTCCAAGATCAATGGTGCGAATATCGCGTGGATAGGCAAGGGTGATGTAAGGCTTCTTTGGTCTTAACTCATATCCGCCTGCAACATCTACAACTTCAAAGCCTGCCTGTAGTAATTCATTTCGATACTTATCGGCTAGCGCAAAATCTTTCGCTGCACGTGCATCCATGCGAGCATCTGCCAGCGCCTTTACTGAATCAGGGGCGCTCACTTCTTTATGACCGCCTTAGCCATTCCTAAAACCTTTACGCCGGCAGATGTTGCAGTTAAATCTAAAGTTACTGAGCTCTCATCGACTGCACTAATTGTGGCTGAGACTGTGAGATCGACATCAGTACCGGCTGGAACAATCACTGGCTTAATAAAGCGAGCGCCGTAATGTGTCACCTTGGCTGATCCGCCCGCCCAATCTGTAACAAACTTTCCAACAAGCGCCATCGTCAACATTCCATGAGCAATCACATTTGGAAGACCAACAGAGAGAGCGAACTCTTCATTCTGGTGGATGGGATTCTGATCTCCACTTGCATCTGCATATGCCTTGAGCAATCCGCGGTTAATTGTGAATACGCGTTCTGGAAGAACAGCTCCGACTTCAATCATGCGCGCACAACCAGAGTTGACCAAGAAGAGAGCGCAATCTCAGATCCAGATTTGAGATCTGATCTGACGGTGACGATCTCATTTCCTGCAGCTACGCGATAGCTTTCAATCGTTGAAGAGCAGGAGAAAGTATCTCCGCCTTTAATGGGTGAAAAGATTTCAAATTTCTGATCACCGTGTACGACACGAGTCCAATCAAGACCGATCGCAGGATCTGACAAGATCGATTGGGATTGCTCGAGGCTGATACGGATCGAAAAAGTTGGGGGTGCTACGGATGTATCGCTCTCGCCAATTACAGCAGCGAAGGCATCTATCTCAGATTGTGTGACCGTAATGGAATTCGCACCTTCAAAGGTGCGCCCGACTGAATCGGGATTGAGCATTAGCGGGTTTCGCGGTGAAGTGTTGAAGACTTGCAACGTGGACAGAACTTCTTGAGTTCCATGCGGTCTGGATCGTTGCGGCGGTTCTTCTTTGTGATGTAGTTACGTTCTTTGCAATCAACGCATGCCATGGTGATCTTTGGACGTACGTCCGCGCTCTTGCTTGCCATGGTGAATCTCCTTCTACATCGGTTCTAAGTGCTGACCTAAGGTGCATAGGTTACCCACAGCATCCCGTTTGGACGAAATTGGTGCTTAAAGATTGGTAGCGGAGGCGGGATTTGAACCCACGACACAGCGATTATGAGCCGCTTGCTCTACCAAGCTGAGCTACCCCGCCAAATCTAGATATGTAGTTGTGTACTGCGAGCCCCCCACCGGAATCGAACCGGTGACCTTTTCCTTACCATGGAAACACTCTACCGACTGAGCTAGGGGGGCAGATGGTAGAGGTGTGAGTGTACGCGAATGGCGCAAAAGGAGAAAATCGCAGCCGATTAACGCTGCGGATCAAGCGTAATTTTGCCGATAGATCCTCGCGCGCGCATCTGTTCGTGTGCCTGAACTGCCTCGCTCAACCCAAAGCGTGCACCAATTACAGGACGCAAAGTCCCTGCAGAAATCAATGCAAATAGTTCTGTGATGACATCGTGAAATAACTCTTTCTTTCCGAAGCAATGTGCCAACCAAAAACCACTGACAGTTTTTGTTCCTGCCATCAGAGCGCCTGGTGCAATAGAAGTTGGAGCTACTCGAGAAGCCATTCCATATGTAATCAATCGACCAAAGTGAGCAAGAGATTCAAGGCTGCGATCAAAAGTTGGTCCGCCAACCATTTCAAGAACGATATCTACCTTCTTGCCGCCATTTGCCGCAACGATTGCACCTTTCAAATCGGGTTCATTGGCATCAATTGCTACATCTGCACCAAGTGACAGTGCGAGATCACGTTTTTCCTGCGAGGAAGCAACTGCAATAACTTTTGCTCCCCACAACTTTGCGAGTTGTATGGCAATTACTCCAACACCGCCAGCGGCTGCATGAACAACAACGCTCTCCCCCAGCTTTTGGTGTGCCATAGTTTTTAAAATGTGCCATGCCGTTGATCCCTGAACCAACATGCAGAGCGCATCTTCATCACTGACGGCATCAGGAATCGGAATCATTGCAGCTCTATTGGCAGTTGCTTTCTCTGCATAGCCACCCGATGAAACTAGCGCGAGAACTCTCTGGCCATCTGGAGTTCTACCTACGACTTCAATTCCAGGAATAAGCGGAAGAGTTTGGGCTGAGAGATAGCTATTCTCAACTTGGTGGGTATCGGCATAATTTATTCCGATCTTTAAAACATCAAGGAGCACTTCGCCATCACCGGCAACTGGATCTGCGATATCAATCAGCGCCATCTTTTCAGGGCCGCCAAATTCGGTAATTTGTATCGCTTTCATCATCGTCATTGGCTCCTGAGAATATCCTCATAAAAAAGAGGGCTACGATTATCTGATGAGCAAAGTTATCACTAGCGATAGCCAATTGGCAGATCTTCTATCCAAGACCAAGCGCGTGGCCGTTGTTGGTATTTCAGATAAAGAAGACCGGCCTAGTAATGGTGTTAGCCGTTGGCTTTTGAAGAATTCCCACTTCGAGCTCTACTTTGTTAATCCTGCGCTCACAACGGTTCTCGATCAACCTTGTTATGCCAGCCTTGCAGATATTCCAGTCAAGATAGACATGGTCGATATCTTCCGCAAAGTCAGCGACATTCCAGCCGTAGTTGATGAAGCAATAGAAATTGGTGCGCAATCAATCTGGATTCAATTAGGTCTACGTGATGAAGCAAGTGCCGAGCGCGCGATTGCCGCCGGTCTAGATGTAGCGATGGATCTTTGTATCAAAGTTGAATACGAAAGACTCGCGGGATCTATTTCTCCTCAAGAATGAGTGCCACTGAATTAATGCACCATCTTTGATCGGTAGGAACTTCATAGCCTTCGCCCTCGAAAACATGGCCAAGGTGTGAGTCACAATTTGCACAACGCACTTCTGTGCGGATTCGCGGAGCTAAAGAGCGATCTTCAATAAGAACTACTGCGTCGTCAGCTGTTGGAGCATAGAAAGATGGCCAGCCACATCCTGAATGAAACTTGGTCTCGCTCTTAAACAATTCAGCGCTACATGCTTTGCAACGATAGCTTCCGACTTTATCTGTATCTGTGTATTCACCAGTAAATGGGCGCTCAGTGGCTCCGTTACGTAAAACCTCATAAGACAATGGATCTAGTCGTGCCTTTAGTTCGTCTTCGTTAATTGCACTCATGTGAGAAATCTTATCCAATCTGCCGAACGCTTATGTAGTCAATCTCAATACCTGAAACACCTGGCTCGAGAGTGTGGCTGGCTGAGATACGAATTTGGTGATCACCCGACGGCAGATCTACCTGACCGATTACTAGCTCACTCCATTTGCCATCTGTGGCGGGAAAGATGGTCCCTCGGTTTATATATTGATCGTAATCTTGATTCTGGTTACCGTCATAGAAGAGATGCTTACCAGCAACAACTCGTCCATTCCAAGGTTTATCTGCGCTTCGATAACGCACTGCAACTTCGTAAGTACCAGGTAGACCAACTTGAGAGAGAACACTCACGCCAAATTCTTGACGCGTCAGCCCTGTGATAAATCCAGCGCCAGAAAAGTCACTGCTATCTGTTGTTACCTGTACTCCGAATAAGCGGCCGCCTGCCTTGGGTGCAACTGATACATCAAGAATCTGACGTGAATTAATTGTGATCGCTCCATCAATTTTCTTATCCAGCTTTAGCGGTGAGATCGAACCATCTTCTGCATAGGTGATCTGACTCATCATCAGTGACCGAGATGTAGCTAAACCACTCACCCAAGCGCTGTGATAGAAAGCGAGCCACTTTCCTTGAAATTCAACAACAGAGCCGTGAATCGTCCCACTATTGCCTTCATACTCTGGAATAAAGATTCCGCGATATGTGTATGGACCGAGTGGATCTTTTGCCGTCGCATATGACATTCGCTGCGGCCACTTCTCGTTATCTAATGCGGGATAGGTGAGGTAATAATCATCTCGATACTTATGCAGAAACGGTCCTTCATATCCTGCAATATCTTCGGAAAGGTTGCGGATAGTCTCGCGCTTAATTGAACGTAGATCATCATTGAACTCTGCGATAAGTATTTGGCCGCGTCCGCCCCAGATTAAATAAGCGCGATCACCTTCAACATAGAACGAGGGATCTTGTCCCCAATCAACACCTTCTACAGGACCAAGATCTGTAAACGGTCCCTCTGGGCGATCACTAATTGCCAGACCAGTTCTGAAGGTGGAGGTTTTCTCATCAAATGCGCAGAAGGTGAGGTAGTACTTACCTTTCCATTTATTGGCATCGATTGCCCACATATGGCTAATTGCCCAGGAAACATTCTCTAGATGAAGAATGCGGCCATGATCAATCCAATTAACTAGATCATCTGTAGATAGCGTGTGGTAACAGACCATCGAATCATGGGTGTTGGTAAATGGTTCATCGTATGAAACATAGAGATAGAGCCGTCCATCAAAAACATGTGCAGCAGGATCTGCAGCGAAAATTGATGGTGCGACAATATTTGTCATTACAAGCGGCCCGCTTCATGGACCCGCTTAAGAAATTCTTTGGTCTTCTGATGGCTTGGAGCTTTGAGAACTTGCTCAGGAGTTCCACGTTCAAGAATTAAACCTGACTCAAGGAAGCAGACTTGATCGGCAACTTGAGTTGCAAAGCCCATCTCATGCGTTGCCAAGACCATCGTCATTCCATCTGATTTAAGGTCGCGCACAATACTTAAGACTTCATTTACTAGTACCGGATCAAGGGCAGAGGTCACTTCATCCAGTAAGAGCAGACGTGGGTTAACTGCAATAGAGCGAATGATTGCCGCACGTTGTTGCTGTCCCCCACTTAAGCGATCTGGATATTCATTAGCTTTCTCCATGAGATCAAAGCGCTTCAATAATCCATCTGCCAACTCATTAGCTTCATCACGGCTTTTGCCTTGAACTTTGATCGGTGCCAGAGTGATATTTTCCCGGATAGTCATATGAGGGAAGAGATTAAAAGATTGGAAGACAATGCCGAGTTTGCGGCGGATAACATCAACGTTGATCGCTGGATCACTTATCTCTTGCCCATCAAGATAAATCAGCCCATCATCAATTGGTTCAAGGAGGTTGATACAACGTAGAAGGGTTGATTTTCCTGAGCCAGATGCGCCAATAAGTACGGTGGCAGTGTGCTCTGGAACATTCAGATTTACATCATGTAAAACAAGAGTCTCACCAAAAGATTTACGTAGATCAACGATTTCTAGTACTGGAGTACTCATGCCAGACCATCCGAGTTCTGCTTCTCAGAGCGCAGACGAATGTGGCGATCAATAAATCGAGTTAATGGGATCGTGATCAATAAGAACAAGATCGCGGCAACGACGTATGGCGTGTAATTAAAGGTACGACTGGCGTTGATCTGAGCAGCACGGACTGCATCTGTAACTCCCAAAATGGATACCAAGCCGGTGTCCTTAAGGAGAGATACAAAGTCATTGAGTAGTGGCGGGATCACGCGACGGATGGCTTGAGGCAAGATCACATAACGCATTGCCTGGTTTGAGGTAAGTCCAAGTGAACGAGCTGCCGCGCGTTGGCTTTGATGAACCGAGAGGATTCCGCTTCGAATAACTTCAGCGACGTAGGCAGAATAAGTAAGTACAACGGCAATTGTTCCAAGAACGATCACGTTACTGGTCATGCCCTGAATGCGAAGAGCAGGTACTCCAAATCCAACAAGGAAAATGATCAAGATAAGTGGTGCGCCACGGAAGATATCAACGTAGGCGGTAGCGATAAATCTAAAGGGAGTAAGCGTTGGTGAGTTCGTCGTACGTAACAGCGCTAAAGCCAAGGCAATAATGCCGATTGCTACTCCGCCTATAAGTGAGAGTTGCAGATTGACTACCAAGCCCCGCACCACCGTTGGGAATACTTCTTTGCCGTAATCAATATCAAAGAAGGTCTCTTTAACAGTTTCCCAACCTGGGGATGTAAGCAGAACTACTGCAAGTGTTCCCAGAACCACAACTGTAGAAATGAGGGCTATTAGCCGCTGGCGGTTGTGGAGCGCCTTACGAAATAACTTTCTTTCTCGTTCACGCGCGCTCGGTGACCATGGCGTTGAATTACTCACCACAGCCACCGAGCACGAATGAATTCACTACTTAATCTGTAACGCTTATGGCTTCAAAACTGGTGAACCAGTGTTGGTTGCAAGCCATGTATCTGTGATGCTGGCAAGTGTTCCGTCTGCAGTGATTGCATCAACTGCTCCAGAGACACATGATGTCAGCGCGCTTCCCTTTGTGAGGAGAAGACCGAACTGATCACCTGCACCAGAAGATGGAAGCTGACCGACGATGATTCCATTTTCAACTTCAACACCAGATAGGTAGAAAGCTGTTGGAAGATCGACAACAAGACCATCAATCTGCTTGTTCTTCAGTGCTGAAACACCAGCAGCATTGTCATTGAAGACACTTGCCTTGAGGCCAAGTTGAGTCTCGATCGCATCAAGTGAAGTTGTTCCTACTGCTGCGCCAAGCTTTGCACCCTTAAGTTCTGCAAATGATGTCTTTCCTTCGATCTTGCTTCCCTTAAATGAAACGATTGCTTGTGGTGCGGTGTAGTAAGGAGATGAGAAATCAACAGCAGCTTTACGCTCTTCTGTGATTGAGAACTGTTGTAAGTTGAAGTCAAAGTTCTTCTCACCTGGTGTTACAGCGCTATCGAATGTTGTGCGGACCCACTTGACCTCATCCTTTGAGAAACCAAGTTGTGTCGCTACAGCGTATGCAACAGCTGCTTCAAATCCTTCTCCAGATTCTGGAGCATCATCGATCACCCATGGGTAGTAGGCAGGCTCTCCAGTTGCGATGGTAAGCACGCCATTTTCAATGGTTGCAAGATCTGCTTTTTCACATGAAGCTGATGCGCTCTCCGTTGAGTCGCTACTTGAACACGCTGAAATTCCGAATGCAAACGCAGCGGTCAACGCGATTACTAATCCTTTACGAATTTTCATACTATGCCTTTCCTAGTGGTTCGGTACTCGGCAAAGGCTAATAACGAGGCTAGGCCCTGTCTACTTGCAAGGCTCTTGCATTCAACTCGGCGCACTTCATCTGATCTCACGCGTATAATTGTATGTAATGGCAATCAGAGCCCATCAGCACATCGCTAACCCAGCCCTCCCTGCCCTAGTCCTTGTCCACGGATTGGGATCAGCCGGAACAATCTGGAAAAGTTTAGTTCCGCAGCTCAGCGAACATTTCACGGTGTATCCAATTGATCTTCCAGGTCACGGTGTTGCTCCACTTGATGAGAACGAAGAATACGATCCTCGCTCTTTAGCACGTGCCATTGTTAACGAGATGAATGCAACACATGGTGTAACTGAAATGCATGTTGCAGGAAATTCACTCGGTGGATGGATCGCACTTGAGATGGGATCTGTCGCGCCAGAGCAGGTCAAGAGCATCACTGCACTTGCTCCTGCTGGGTTATGGCACGAAGCGCCAAAAAAGAGATATCCACCAAGTATTGATGCGCGAATTCTTGCCAAGATTGCCCGACACTTCATGAAATTGGCATACCGCTTGCCACCGCTAAAAGCTCTCGGCTATAAAAAGATCACACATCTCTGGCGCGAACTTAGCTTTGAGACCTGTCGCGATTCCGTAATGGCAATGGCACACGCAAAAGGTTATGC
>JACCDY010659248.1_pt1 | contig 11269 bp, 12 predicted proteins | sample 7446391 | NCBI WGS metagenome assembly JACCDY01 (sample SAMN15323451, study PRJNA562643) | freshwater metagenome | isolation source: river surface water | place: USA:Blue River Watershed | collected 2017-08-18
AAATCTCCATCTGAACAAATAACCCAAACTTTATGGTCAAATAATGACAATCCATCAGTGGTTTCTGGGTCAAATAATCCGCGTTCAAAACGTGCAGCCATAGCCATACCTACAGCGGTGGAAATGCCTTGTCCGAGTGGACCAGTTGTCATTTCAACTCCAGCTGTGTGTCCGTACTCAGGGTGACCTGGAGTGAGAGATCCCCATGTGCGGAACTCCTGTAAATCTTTTAGTTCTAATCCGTAACCGCTTAAGAATAGTTGCGTGTACAAAGTCATTGAAGAGTGACCGCACGACAAAATGAATCTATCTCTGCCGATCCATTGTGGGTCATGTGGGTCATGAATTAGATGTTTTTGAAAGAGTAGATAAGCAACCGGAGCGAGTGACATTGCTGTGCCAGGATGTCCGTTTCCAACTTTCTGCACAGCATCCATTGCCAAAGCCCGAGCATATGAAATAACAGAGTCATCTTCAGGGGACCAATTGGCAATAACGCTCATCTAATTACTTCACTTTCTTAGGTTGTCTTGAAACGGATAGCCAAACTTTCCATGCACATATCCACACCAATGTGGAACCGAGCATGTGTAGAGCAACAATAACTTCTGGCAATCCAAGGAAGTATTGGATATAACCAATAGCTCCTTGAAGTAGTGAAATTAGGAAGAAAAACTTGAGTAAACGCTTTGTGGCCGCTGGTGTTGTAGATGAAATTAGGTATGCCAGTGAAACTCCAAACAAGGCGATTACTAAATCAGCGTGTAACCATGCAACGGTTCGAACGTCGAAACCAAAACGAGGAGATGCGACATCTCCTGCGTGCGGACCGGATCCTGTAACAACGGTTCCCACCACAATCACAACAAAAGTCAGAAGAACATGTGTGCGCGCAAGAAGATGCAACGTATTTTTCTCTAATTTCTTCCATTCATATTCAGTCTTAGATTTAGTCAAGAGCGATTGTGCACCGGCAATGAGAATTATCGAGAGGATAAAATGCGCTGCAACTGTTGCAGGATGCAGATCCAAGAGAACTGTGATGCCACCTAAAATAGCTTGACCGAAGATTCCGCCAAACTGACCAAGAACTAACAATCGCAAGTCTCTGCGCTTGCTAATTAACACTGCAAGAATAGATAAAGCACAAGCAAGTACTAGAGCGAAAGTTAATAAACGATTTCCAAATTCAATCCACGATTTAAAGCCTTCAATCTGACCTTCAATAGGCGTGTATGAACCTTCAGTACATTCTGGCCATGTCGGACAACCTAAACCTGATCCAGTTAGGCGAACTATCCCGCCTGTTAGAACAATGCCCGTTTGAAAGATGAGAAGGACCCGAATGATTGCCACTAACCATTTGTTGGCAAAATCAGTCATAGCCGTAGCCTAGATTGGCCTGGCATTCGGGTGAGGCTATTTTGCCTGCGCGCCTCGAGTGGTAAGAATCATTGATTTAAGACACAATACTGTTGTGAAAATAGCAACCGCCCCAGCACTCAGCGAAGACATCCGTACTCGCGACGCTGTGGCGCGCTCGATCCTAGAAAATGGCCCATCCACGGCTGCGGCGCTCTCAGAAAAATTAGGGTTTACGCCAGCTGGTATTCGCCGCCATCTTGATGCACTTGTCGCTGATGGAGTTTTAGAAGCGCGTGAGCCGCATTCTGCTCTTGTTCGTGGTCGCGGAAGACCATCGAAAGTTTTTGTGATGACAGATAACGGGCGAGAAAAATTCGAGCATTCCTACGATGATTTAGCAGTAGCGGCACTGAAGTTTATGTCTGCCCAAGTTGGAGAACAGAGCATCAAAGCTTTTGCAGATTCCAGAGCAGATGACATTATTAAAAAGGCATCAGTGTCGATGACAAAGAGATCCCACAAGAGTGAGGCTCTTGCTACTTTTCTATCTGATCAGGGTTATGCAGCAAGTGTCGCGGTGAAGTCACATGGTGAAGAAATCTGTCAGCATCACTGCCCGATAGCCCACGTTGCTGCAGAGTTTCCTCAACTGTGCGAATCCGAAACTCGTGCATTCTCTGAATTACTAGGTACGCACGTACAACGGTTAGCCACAATCGCTCATGGCGATGGTGTTTGCACAACCTTTATTCCAAAAACTGCAGGTTCAACATCAACTAAGAGAGGTCGCTCATGACAATCGCGCATCCAGAACTAGAAGGCATTGGCAATTACGAATACGGCTGGTCAGACAAGAACGAATCCAGCGACAATGCTAAGCGCGGAATTAATGAAGACGTTGTTCGCGACATTTCGGCAAAGAAATCCGAACCGCAATGGATGCTCGACTTGCGTATTAAGGGGTTGTCTCTATTTGAGAAAAAGCCTATGCCTACATGGGGCTCAGATTTGTCAGGAATTTTCTTCGACACAATCAAGTATTTTGTTCGCTCCACTGAGAAGCAAGCACAAACATGGGAAGACCTACCTGATGACATTAAGAATACGTACGATCGTTTAGGTATTCCAGAAGCTGAAAAGCAACGCCTAGTTTCAGGTGTCGCTGCCCAGTACGAATCTGAAGTTGTTTATCACTCAATCCGTGAAGATCTAGAAGCACAAGGCGTAATCTTTTTAGATACCGACTCTGGTCTTCGCGAGCATCCTGAATTATTCAAAGAGTACTTTGGAACAGTAATTCCGGTTGGTGACAATAAATTTGCTGCACTTAATACTTCGGTGTGGTCTGGTGGTTCATTTATTTACGTTCCAAAGGGTGTGCACGTAGACATTCCTTTACAAGCATATTTCCGAATCAATACTGAAAATATGGGACAGTTCGAACGTACACTGATCATCGCTGATGAGGATTCATACATTCATTACGTAGAAGGATGTACTGCTCCGATCTACAAATCAGATTCTCTGCACTCGGCTGTTGTTGAAATCATCGTTAAAAAAGGCGCACGAGTGCGTTACACAACGATTCAAAACTGGTCTAACAATGTTTACAACTTGGTTACCAAGCGTGCTACATGTGCTGAGGGTGCAACCATGGAATGGGTCGATGGAAACATTGGTTCAAAGGTCACTATGAAGTACCCAGCAATTTTCTTGATGGGACCACACGCCAAGGGTGAAACACTCTCTCTTGCATTTGCAGGCGAAGGACAACACCAAGATTCCGGCGCAAAGATGGTTCACGCAGCTCCTTTCACTTCTTCGACAGTGATTTCTAAGTCAGTTGCTCGTGGCGGAGGTCGCACGTCCTACCGTGGGTTAGTTCAAATTCAAGAAGGTGCTCATCATTCAAAGAGCACGGTGAAGTGCGATGCACTTTTGGTCGACACGATCTCTCGTTCAGATACATATCCATATGTTGATGTGCGTGAAGATGATGTATCAATGGGTCACGAAGCGACAGTTTCCAAGGTCAGCGATGATCAATTGTTTTACTTGATGTCGCGCGGATTAACTGAAGATGAAGCAATGGCAATGATTGTTCGTGGATTCATCGAACCAATTGCACGAGAACTTCCTATGGAGTACGCCCTCGAACTAAACCGTTTGATTGAACTTCAAATGGAAGGCGCAGTTGGTTAATGAGTGTCCTCACATCAAATATTTTAGTTCCTCACGGTAGGGAAGAGGCGTGGCGATTCACACCTCTTAACCGCTTAAAGGGATTACACGATGGGTCTGCAGCGATAGCAACACACCGCTCACTTTCACTTAAATCAGCATCCGTTCCTGGTGTAACTTTCGAGAAAATCTCACGGGAATTACTTCTATCTTTGAGTACAACTGATGATGCGATCATGAATCGTGTTCGTGAGTTTTCTTCAGATGTAGCGGTTCTAAAAATTGCAGCGAATTCAGAACTCAGTGAACCGATTCATCTGAATAGAGAATCTTTTGATTTGTCGTCTGCGGAGTATTCACGAGTTTTGATTCATGTTGGTTCAAATGCTCGTGCAACAGTAATTGCCTCAAATACAGGGGATACGCTGCTTGCAGAAGATATCGAATTCAAAGTTGAATCTGGAGCATCGCTTACCTTCGTAACCTTGCAGGAATGGGATTCGCAGACAGTTCACGTTGCTAAGCACCACGCAATCGTTGACAAGGATGCAATCTTCAAATCAATTACAGTCACTATCGGTGGTTCAGTTGTGCGATTGCTACCAACTGTTGAATTCACAGGTCCAGGAGCAGACGCCCAATTATTAGGTGTTTATTTCGCAACTACCGGACAATTCTTTGAACATCGCATCTTCGTCGACCATTGTGTTCCACAGGCTAAATCGCGCGTGAATTACAAGGGTGCACTATCGGGGGACAAAGCTCATACAGTTTGGATTGGTGATGTTTTCATTCGTGCAAATGCCGAAGGGACAGACACATACGAACTCAATCGAAACTTGTTGCTAACAGATGGTGCCCGCGCGGATTCTGTGCCAAATCTTGAAATTGAAACTGGCGAAATCGTGGGAGCGGGCCACGCAAGTACAACGGGTCGCTTCGATGATGAACAACTCTTTTACTTAATGTCGCGAGGAATATCAATTGAAGATGCTCGCCGTTTGGTAGTTCGTGGATTCTTTAGCGAGATAATCAGTGAAATTCCTGACACCGATGTTCAAGTGCGCCTCATGGAGCGTATCGATACCGAATTAGTTAAGGCAGGTGCGTGATATGAATTCTTTGAAATTTTCAGCGCTGCAGGATCGTAAGCCAGTGAAAATAAACGTTAACGGAGAAGACATCTGCGTAACACGTATTGGCGATGAAGTTTTTGCAATCGGTGATCTGTGCACACATTCGGATGCTTCTTTATCTGAAGGTGACGTGACTGATTTCAAAATCGAATGCTGGTTACATGGTGCGGAATTTGATTTACGCACAGGCGAAGCGCTCACACTGCCAGCCAACATCCCTGCTAAAACGTACCCAGTAAATATTGTTGATGATGTTGTAGAAGTTCAAGTTAATTAAGTATTAGACCAACCCACAGACGAGAGATAACAGGTAAAAATGAGCACACTAGAGATTCGTAACCTTCAAGTTTCGGTAGACACAGAAAACGGTGCAGTAGAGATTCTTAAAGGTGTTGATCTAACTATCAAGTCCGGTGAAACACACGCAATCATGGGACCCAACGGTTCAGGTAAATCGACTCTTGCGTATTCGATCGCTGGGCATCCGAAATACACAATCACCGGTGGATCTGTAACGCTAGATGGAGCAGATGTTCTTGATATGAGCGTTGACGAACGAGCAAAAGCTGGATTATTCCTAGCGATGCAATATCCAGTTGAAGTGCCAGGAGTTTCAGTATCAAACTTCCTTCGCACCGCAGCAACTGCATTGCGTGGTGAAGCTCCAAAACTTCGTACGTGGGTTTCGGAAGTTAAAGAAGCCATGGATGCACTCTCAATCGATTCAAGTTTTGCTCAAAGAAACGTGAATGAAGGATTCTCAGGCGGAGAAAAAAAGCGCCATGAGATTATGCAACTTGAATTACTAAAGCCAAAAATTGCCATTCTTGATGAAACAGATTCTGGATTAGATGTTGACGCTTTGAGAATTGTTTCTGAAGGAGTTAATCGTGCCAAGGACGCAAATAATCTAGGAGTACTTTTAATCACTCACTACACAAGAATTCTTCGCTACATCAAACCTGATTTCGTTCACGTGTTTGCTAATGGCAAGGTAGTCGAAGAAGGCGGATCGGAATTGGCAGAGAAACTCGAAGCTCAGGGGTATGCCGAATACGTCGGTAGCTAAATCACATTATGTCATTTGACGTCGCACGAATACGCAAAGATTTTCCAATCTTTTCGCGCACTATTCGCGACGGCAAAAAACTTGTTTACTTAGATAGCGGAGCAACCAGCCAAAAACCACAAGTAGTTATAGACGCAGAAGTTGATTTCTATGCAAAGCACAATGCCGCCGCGCACAGAGGTGCACATCAACTTGCCGAAGAAGCAACAGAGATGTTTGAAGCATCAAGAGAAACAGTTGCATCATTCCTCGGTGCCAAGACAGAAGAAATTGTATTTACAAAGAGCGCTACGGAGTCACTGAATCTTTTGGCCTATGCCTTTAGTAACGCCGAACCTGGTAGCCAGTTTGCCATTGGTTCTGAGCACTCCATCGTTGTTTCTGAAATGGAGCATCACGCAAATTTAATACCTTGGCAACAACTCGCAAAGAGAAGCGGTGCTGAACTTAAATGGTTTGGCGTTACTTCTGATGGACGTTTAGATGAATCGAATATTGATTCATTGATTACTTCTAAGACCAAAATTGTTGCAATTACTCAACAATCTAATGTTCTTGGAACGATAAATAACTTAGATCACATCATTGAAAAAGCTCATAAAGTTGGGGCCATCGTGATTGTTGATGCATGCCAATCTGTTCCACATATCCCTGTTGATGTGACCAATCTAGGTGCAGACTTCTTAGCTTTTTCTGGTCATAAAATATTAGGTCCAACAGGAGTTGGAGTTTTATGGGGGCGTTACGAATTACTCAATAATCTTCCACCATTCTTATTTGGCGGGTCCATGATTGAAAATGTGACAATGACTGATGCAACATGGGCTGAAGCACCTCGCAAATTTGAAGCTGGTGTTCCTAATATGGCTCAAGTAGTGGGCTTAGCCGCGGGAATCAAGTACTTACAAAGTATTGGTCTTGAAAAAGTTCACGAACATGAAAAAGCGCTGACGAGATATTTGTTAAATGAATTGAATCAGATTCCTGGCATTGCAGTTGTTGGACCGACAGATGTTTCACTTCGCGGAGGAACAGTTTCATTCACTCTTGAGGCAATCCATCCCCATGATCTTGGTCAGTACTTAGACAGTGCGGGCATCGCTGTCCGCACGGGACATCACTGCGCATGGCCGCTTACTCGTGCTTTAGGGGTGCCCGCAACTACTAGAGCTTCCCTGTATCTGTATAACGATAACTCGGATATTGACGCACTCATCGCAGCTATCAAAGATGCGAAGAAATATTTTGGTCAGTAATGCAATTAGATAATTTGTATCAAGAAGTTATTCTTGATCATTACAAGCATCCCGAGAATAAAGGGCTTGCAACTTCCTATGATGCCCAGGTTCATCACATCAATCCAAGTTGTGGCGATGAAATTACTCTCAATTTAACTTTGCAGGGACAGAAGGTTTCAGCAATTTCATGGGATGGAGTTGGCTGTTCTATCTCTCAAGCCAGCGTTTCAATCATGAGTTCGTTGATGATGAATAAAGAGCTCTCAGAGGCGCAGACCATTCTCGATGAATTCGTTGCTTTGATGCAGAGCAAGGGAAGCGGATCGCCAGATGAATCCGTACTCGAAGATGCTGTGGCTTTTGCAGGAGTTTCTCAATATCCAGCGCGCATTAAATGTGCCTTGTTGGGTTGGATGGCATTTAAAGATGCGTCAGTACAAGCTCAGAAAAAGAACTAAACTAAGCCAAAGATAGAAGGGCGCACTATGACAACCAGCGTTGATGATGTAACAGAGGCTATGAAGGATGTAGTCGACCCCGAATTAGGAATCAATGTCGTTGATTTAGGTTTGATTTATGACGTAATGGTTGATGAATCCAATATTGCAGTTCTTAACATGACTCTTACATCTGCGGCATGCCCATTGCAAGACGTCATTGAAGATCAAACTCGTCAGGCATTGGCCGGGATGACAACTGATGTAAAAATTAATTGGGTATGGATGCCACCTTGGGGACCAGACAAAATTTCTGATGATGGCCGAGAACAACTACGAGCGTTGGGATTCACGGTTTAACAATGTCTATGCAAGCAGTTTGGATGACCCACCGGTCAATGACTGCAGATCCTTCGGTTAAGGAACAAAAGCTCAAGGCAGGTACAGTCAAAAGAATTTTTGATTTCGCTAGACCTTATCGAAAATATCTCTCTGTATTTCTCTTCACCGTTGTTATTGATGCATTCTTGGTAGTAGCCACGCCTCTAATTCTGCGTAAGTTAATTGATGATGGCGTAATTCCTAAAAACGGTCCGTTGATTACTGAACTAGCATTCATTGTCGGTTTACTTGCGATTGCTGACGCTGTGATGAGCATCGTTGGCCGATGGTTTTCTGCGCGGATAGGAGAAGGATTGATCTATGACTTGCGATCTCAAGTTTTTTCACATGTTCAAAAGCAATCCATAGCATTCTTCACTCGCACTCAAACAGGTGCCTTAATCTCACGAATTAATTCAGATGTAATTGGTGCGCAACAAGCATTTACATCGTCCCTATCAGGGGTTTTGAGCAATGTCATCACTTTGATTTTGGTTACAACAACCATGCTCTTTCTTTCATGGCAAATCACACTGGTATCTCTCGTATTGTTACCAGTTTTCTTGATCCCTACTAAATGGGTGGGTCGAAAGCTGCAAGCTTTAACTAGAGACTCTTTTGATCTCAATGCAGCGATGTCATCAAGAATGACCGAACGTTTCAATGTTTCAGGTGCCATGTTGGTTGCTCTCTATGGTGAACCAGGACAGGAAAATGAATCTTTTCGTTCAAGAGCAAGACGTGTGGCTGATATTGGGATATCCATGGCGATGCTCAATCGAATTTTCTTCATTGCTTTAACTAGCGTTGCTGCAGTAGCCACAGCTTTCGCTTATGGCATCGGAGGCCATTTGGCATTGAGCGGCGCCGTCACTGTTGGAACACTCTTAGCAATAACTGCGCTTTTAGCTCGCTTGTACGGACCACTTACTGCACTCTCTAATGTTCGAATTGATGTAATGACAGCACTAGTTTCTTTTGAAAGAGTATTTGAAGTACTAGATCTGCAACCAATGGTTACTGATAAGGCCAATGCAAAAGTACTGGCCAAAAAGATTCCATCCGTAGAGTTCAAAAATGTGCATTTCTCTTATCCAAAACCAGAGGAAATATCACTGGCATCACTCGAATCTGCCGCGAAAGAAGAGCAGATTGAAAGTGGAGAGATTCTAAAAGGAGTCTCTTTCAGTGTTGCATCAGGAACCCTCACAGCAATTGTCGGACCATCTGGTGCTGGTAAAACAACAATAAGCGCTCTCGTTCCTAGACTCTATGACGTAACTAGCGGAAGCATTGAAGTTGATGGTCTTGATATTAGAGATTTAACCCTAGATTCGTTGCGTTCAAATATTGGTGTTGTAACTCAAGATGCTCATCTGTTTCATGAAAGCATTGCCGATAATCTTCGATATGCAAAGCATGATGCAACTGAGAAAGAGATGCAGGAAGCTTGTCGTGCGGCACAAATCTGGGATTTAGTTGATTCTCTTCCGAATAAGTTCAATACATTGGTTGGCGAACGAGGTCACAGATTATCCGGGGGAGAGAAGCAAAGATTGGCAATTGCGCGCTTGCTTCTTAAATCTCCTTCCGTTGTGATTCTAGATGAGGCAACAGCGCACTTAGATTCTGAAAATGAAGCGCTGGTTCAGCAAGCGTTAAAAACAGCTCTTACTGGGAGAACGAGCATTGTTATTGCTCATCGACTTAGTACAGTAAAAGATGCTGATCAGATAATTGTTTTAGAACACGGTGTAATTATTCAACGGGGCACACATGAGGAACTTGTGAATGCAGGCGGGTTATATTCCGAACTCTATGCTCGCCAAGACTTAGGCGGTTTTGCGAATGAGACGTCTACCGTAAATAACTAAGCCCGCAAAAAATACCCATTGCAATGCGTACGCCATGTGTGGTCCATCGCTTAACTCTGGCAACTCCACTGGCACTTCAGGGTTCATAGAAGAGTCCGACGCAGAGATTAAATCAATGTAAAAATCTTCTGTTTGCACACCTTTTCTAGCATCTAGTTGTGAAACTAGATTACGTTGTGAATCATTTGAAACAGCGAAAAATTTTCCTTGCGGCAAAGAAGAATCTAGACGCAATCGACCATTGATAGAAATTCTCTGCTCACTCGTGGGTTGGAGTTGCGGAGGCACTGTTGCATCAGAACCTGCCTTGACCCAACCTCTATCCACCCAGATTTTTCGATCATCGAAAAGGAATAGAGTTAATTGTTCAAAGCCATACATTCCATCGTGATATCGATTACGAAGTAAAATTTGATTACTGTCATCGAAAGTACCTTCAATGGAAATCTTGCGCCATTCGTATGAGGCTATATCGCCTGTGAGTTCGCTTAATTGAATTGGTGGTAATTCAGATTGATCAGCAATCAGAGTGTTTCTAGCATGTCTATCCACGCCGCGTTCGTATTGCCATTGTGCGGCCCAAAGACACAGCAGAACTAAGGCAAGAGCCGAGAGTGTTTTTAGGAATGAGTATTGCTCTTTAACCACGGCAATACCTTAACTCAACTTTACGAAAGAGAACGTGGTTTCTTTTTTAGTATTGCTGCGCCAGGAACGATTGTTTCTCGTCCTGCATTTGCGACAACAACTGCGATGTAGGGCAAAAATACTGCTCCGGCTAGAGCGAACCAGCGAAAGGGACTTGGAAGAATAACTGTCAAAATAAAGCAAGCGGTTCGAACCATCATTGAAATAAAATAACGACGTTGTCGCGCAGGCTGATCTGTACTCAGTGATTTTTGAGCACTAGTGATGTCATACACATCATCTTCTTCTTTAGCCATGCGAAGATTCTAGGCGAGATAAAGACACGTCGCAGGGCGAAATTCACCCTACGCCACAGTAGCCAGTAGATTTCTCGCATGTCTTCCAAACCAATTGCCCTAGTTACTGGCGCAAATCGCGGAATTGGTTTGGCTGTTGCTTCAACTCTGGCTGCCGATGGATTCCATGTTGTTATCGGTTCGCGATCTGGAGATGCGATTGCTGATTTTGATTGTGTGCAGTTGGATGTTTCATCCTCACAGAGCGTCGAGGATGCCTTTACCTTCATTGAAAATTCATGGGGAGTTCCAGAAGTAATTGTTTGTAACGCTGGAAAAACTAAAGATGCGTTGGTTATGCGTATGCCTGATGAGGATTTTGCGGATGTAGTTGACACAAATTTAACGGGAGCATTTCGAGTCGCAAGACGAGCAACAAAGGGTTTACTTAAATTAAAAAGAGGACGTTTGATTTTCATTGGCTCTGTTGTTGCCTTGTTGGGATCGGCCGGTCAAGTTAATTACGCTGCTAGTAAAGCAGGGTTAGTTGGCATGGCTCGCTCTTTTGCTCGTGAGTTGGGAAGCCGAGGAATCACATCCAATGTAATCGCTCCCGGCTTCGTGGAAACCGATATGACAGCGGATTTAGATCAGAAACGTCGTGA
>JACCDY010028032.1_pt1 | contig 11267 bp, 9 predicted proteins | sample 7446391 | NCBI WGS metagenome assembly JACCDY01 (sample SAMN15323451, study PRJNA562643) | freshwater metagenome | isolation source: river surface water | place: USA:Blue River Watershed | collected 2017-08-18
AACGGGTGGTGCTTCTGGATTTGGTTTGGAATGTGCACGCATAGCTGCCAACTACAAAATGAATGTCGTTTTGGTTGATGTCCAACAAGATGCACTCGACAAAGCCCAAGCAGAAATAAGCGCGATGGGTGTCAAGGTCTTGGCCAAACGAGTGGATGTCTCCAATGCCTCCGAAATGGAAGCACTCGCCAAAGAAGTGGAAGCGCAATTTGGTGCACCGCATTTTGTATTCAACAATGCGGGTGTAGGCTCGGGTGGTCTCATTTGGGAAAATACCGTGGCCGATTGGACATGGGTTTTGGGCGTCAATGTATGGGGTGTTGTGCACGGTGTTCGCTTGTTCACCCCCATGATGCTGGCCGCAGCCAAAAAAGATCCTGGCTACCAAGGCCACATTGTCAACACGGCCAGCATGGCAGGTCTTCTAACAGCCCCCAACATGGGCGTCTACAACGTCAGTAAACATGCCGTTGTGGCACTGTCTGAAACGCTTTACCAAGACCTCAAACTGGTCACCGATCAAGTCAGCGCCAGTGTTTTGTGCCCTTACTTTGTTCCGACTGGCATCAGTCAAAGCCATCGAAATCGACCCGCTGAACTTCCCCATCAAAAAGCCACCAAGAGCCAAAAGATAGGTCAAGCCATGAGCGACAAAGCGGTTAACAGCGGCAAAGTTTCGGCGGCTGATACAGCTCGCATGGTGTTTGATGCCATTGCCCAAGACCAGTTCTACATCTACAGCCATCCGCATGCATTAGGCAATGTTCAAACGCGGATGGAGGCCATCGTGCAGCAGCAGAACCCGCCCAATCCCTTTGCAGCACGCCCCGATATTGGTGAAAAATTAAAGGCAGAACTCAGAAGCGATTGAACACCCCTCAGGATGTGGCAAACTCGTCGGCTTTGTGACAAAAATTGTAGAAATTAGCCCTCGAGATGCAGAAAATAATCGGCCAACTGGCCATTGAAATCAAAATTCGTCCTGATCAAGTTCAGACGGCTGTGAGTTTGTTGGATGGCGGCGCAACGGTGCCTTTTATTGCCCGCTACCGAAAAGAAGTGACAGGCGGTCTTGACGACATCCAACTTCGCGAACTGGAATACCGCTTGGGCTATTTGCGTGAATTGGAAGAACGTCGTAGCACCATCCTCAAAAGCATTTCCGATCAAGGAAAACTCACGCCTGAATTGCAATTGTCAATTGAGCAAGCAGCGACCAAACAAGACTTAGAAGATTTGTATTTGCCCTTCAAGCCCAAGCGCAGAACCAAGGGGATGATGGCCAAAGAGGCAGGCATTGAGCCCTTGGCCGATGCCTTATGGGCCAACCCCGCCCTTAACCCGCAAGATGAAGCGCAGGCTTATCTCAAACCTGCAGATGCTGTTGAAGGCGCAGATTTCTCAACCGTAGGTGCTGTGTTGGATGGTGTGCGCGATATTTTGTCTGAGCGTTGGGCAGAAGATGCTTCACTGATTCAAGCCCTTCGTGAGTGGCTTTGGAAAGAGGGCTTGTTCACCAGTCGATTGGCAACTGGCAAAGACGAAAACCAAGCTGAAGTGGCTAAATTCAGAGATTATTTCGATTACAGCGAACCCATGAGTCGAGTTCCTTCGCACCGTGCTTTGGCTGTGTTTCGTGGACGGGCCTTGGAGTTTTTGGATGCCAAACTGTCATTGCCTGAGCCAGAGGCCATGGCGGCTTCGGCTGCCAGCTTGACGGCAACAGCAGCAGCGCAGGCCGCAAGTGCATTGGCTGAGGGTCGTATCGCATTGCATTTAGGTTGGTCACACAGCGCCAGAGCCTCTGATGACCTCATTCGCAAAACCATCCTTTGGACGTGGCGCGTCAAACTGAGTTTGTCCCTCGAGCGCGACTTGTTTGCTCGTTTGCGCGAAGAGGCTGAAAAGGTGGCGATCAAAGTCTTTGCAGACAACTTGCGTGATTTGCTGTTAGCTGCACCCGCAGGGCCGCGCGTTGTATTGGGCTTGGATCCAGGCATTCGCACGGGCGTTAAAGTGGCTGTGGTCGACGCCACAGGCAAGTTGATTGAAACTGCAACCGTTTTCCCGCATGAGCCACGACGTGACTGGGATGGCTCTTTGCATACATTGAACAAATTGTGTTCGAAGCATGGGGTCAATTTGATTGCCATTGGCAATGGCACTGCCAGTCGGGAAACAGACAAACTCGCAGCCGATCTCATCAAACAACTGAAAACACCAGACAGCCCTGAAATTCAAAAGGTGGTGGTGAGCGAGGCGGGCGCATCTGTTTATTCGGCCAGCGAATTTGCCAGTCAAGAGATGCCCGATGTCGATGTCAGCTTGCGTGGTGCTGCCAGCATTGCGCGGCGCTTGCAGGATCCTTTGGCCGAGTTAGTCAAGATCGACCCTAAATCAATTGGTTTGGGTCAGTATCAACACGATGTCAATCAAACAGAATTGGCGCGTACATTGGAAGCCGTGGTGGAAGACTGCGTGAATGCAGTGGGCGTCGACCTGAACACAGCCAGTGTGCCTTTGTTGTCACGCGTGTCTGGCTTGTCAGGGGGCGTTGCCAAGTCTGTCGTTCGATGGCGCGAAGCCAATGGCGCATTCAAGAACCGTCTCGACCTTTTGAAAGTGTCTGGTCTTGGCGCAAAAACTTTTGAACAAAGTGCAGGCTTCTTGAGAATTCGCGGTGGCGACAATCCTTTGGACATGACCGGTGTTCACCCAGAAACCTATCCCGTTGTTGAGGCCATCATGGCCAAGGTGGCACAGCCTGTCGAAAACGTCATGGGACGTGCAGACATGCTCAAAACATTGCGTCCTGAATTGTTTGCCAATGAGAAGTTTGGTGTCATCACCGTCAAAGACATTTTGCTTGAGTTGGAAAAACCAGGACGCGATCCTCGTCCCGATTTCAAAGTAGCGCGCTTCAATGACGGCGTCGACGACATTCGTGATTTGAAAGAAGGCATGATCTTGGAAGGAACTGTCAGCAACGTGGCGGCCTTTGGCGCCTTCGTCGATTTGGGCGTTCACCAAGATGGCTTGGTTCACGTCAGCCAGTTGAGCAATAAATTCATCACCGATGCCCGCGAAGTTGTCAAGACAGGGGATATCGTCAAAGTCAAAGTGACAGAAGTGGACGTGGCTCGCAAGCGCATTGGACTGACGATGAAACTCAGCGACACTGGCAGTCACAATGCGCAACGTAGTCGTGAAAATAAATTTGAAGCGGGACATCGACCATCGAATCAGCATCAGCGTTCCCAAGGTCCTGCCCAATCCGGCAACATCGGTCAAAGCGCCATGGCTTCTGCTTTCGCCAAGTTGCAAAATAAAGGCTGACGAATGCGATGAAAGCACTGGCCATCTATGCTGGTCCAAAAGCAAAGCAGCACTTGGCTTTGCATGGACTCAGTGCCTCTGATGTCGGTGTTATTCCCGCCGCTGCAGGCGGTCCTAAGGGCTTAATTCTAGGCCCCCTTGACCGTTTCATGTTCAACGAGTGGTTGCCGAACAGTCAGCAACCCATTGATCTGGTCGGTGCCTCGATTGGGGCATGGCGAATGGCCACAGCATGCCTGCCCGACAGCCAAGCGGGTTTGCTCAGGCTCGAACACGACTACATCCATCAACATTACGAACTGCAGCCGGGTGAGAAGTTTCCGGGCGCACAGCAAGTCAGCGACTCATTCCGAGAGAACTTAGAGTTGTTTTATGGTGGCTTGGTTGAAACTTTGCTGTCTCACCCCCGATATCGATTGCATGTTGTCACTTCGCGCGGTAAAGGTTTGCTGAGTCGCGAGCACAAATTGTTGAGTCCGCTTGGCTATGGCGTGGCTTTTTTGAGCAATGTCATTCATCGCAAAGCCATGGGATCTTCTTTGGAACGGGTGGTCTTTTCATCGAGGGGCACTTTGCCATTTGAAACGCACGATTACGCTACCAGGCATTTGCCCTTGACCGCCTCTAACTTCATGGATGTGCTTCAAGCCAGTTGCGCCATCCCTTTTGTTTTAAAAGCCATTCACAACATTGACGGGGCACCCAGTGGCGCTTATTGGGACGGTGGCATCACCGACTATCACTTGCATTTGAATTGGCTTCAGCATACTGATGAAAACGCAAAGCAAAAGCTTGTGGTGTATCCGCATTTTCAAAAAGCAGTCATTCCAGGTTGGTTAGACAAAGGCTTGAAATGGCGCCACAAAGCCACCGCCTTTTTGGACAACACCCTTGTGTTGGCACCCCGTCCCGACTGGGTTCAATCATTGCCAAATGGCAAACTACCCGATCGCCAAGACTTCGTGACCTATGGTCAAGATTTGATGGCCCGTGTCAAGGTCTGGCAATCGGCAACCCGAGCCAGTCAGCAGATGGCCGATGAGTTTGCTCAATGGCTGGAAAAACCAGATTTGTCCGTCATTCAAGATCTTTAAACCATTGTTATGAGTCAGCACGCCAATCCGCAAAGTCGTTTAACAGAAGCCATGCGTTTGGTTCTGCGCAATGTGGCGCGAGCAGGTCGACCGCCCATGCATTTGCTAACAGCGCAACAAGCGCGTTTGTTTTATGAAATGTCAGCCGGCATTTTGGATTTGCCAGAGGCGCCAATGGGCCGTGTTGAGGATTTAAAAATCCCAGTCCGTGATGGTCACAGCATCAAAGCGAGATTGTTTGCGCCTGGCTTGCCATCAACAGCATCGCCATTACCGTGCTTGGTTTTTTTTCATGGCGGTGGCTTCACCATTGGCAGCATTCAAACCCATCAAGTGCTTTGCCGAGAATTAGCGCGATGGGGCCATTGTGCGGTCATTTCAGTTGAATACCGTTTAGCCCCTGAATACAGGTTTCCGATTGCCACAAACGATGCATGGGACGCCCTCAGTTGGGTCTCACAGAATGCCAAATCATTAGGACTTTTGCCAGGTGCATTGGCTGTGGGCGGAGACAGTGCTGGCGGGACGCTTGCCGCGGTCAGTGCCATCATGGCGCGCGATGCCAACTTGAAATTGGCCTTGCAGTTGCTCATCTATCCTGGTTGTGCGGCCAGGCAAGAAACCGATTCGCACCAAAAATTCGAGCACGGTTTCATGTTGGACAAGGCCACCGTCGATTGGTTTTTCGACCATTACATCGACTCAAAGGACCGCGACGACTGGCGCTTTGCCCCCATGCTTGCAGAACACCACGATGGCTTGGCGCCTGCTTGGATTGGCTTGGCCGAATGCGATCCCTTGGTCGATGAGGGCGTAGCCTATGGCGATCTGTTGCGCATGGCGGGTGTCCCTGTGGAACTAGAAATCTATCAGGGCGTGGTCCACGGCTTTGTCAACATGGGACGCGTTATTCCCGAAGCCAAACGCGCTCACGCCGATGCAGGGCTTGCACTCAAACGCGCATTCAGTCAACATGCTTAATCATCCATCGACGATCGATCAAAGGACCCTGAAAATGAAACGCAGTGACTTTCGATTTATTTACCGTCTTCGTGTGCGTTGGGCCGAAATTGACATGCAAAAAATCGTGTTCAATGGCCACTACCTGACTTACCTCGACACAGCAGTCACAGCGTATTGGTCCAAAGTGGCTTTGCCTTACGAAAGTTCATTTCACTTGCTGGGTGGTGAGTTGTATGTCAAAAAAGCCACACTGGAATACCACGCATCGGCTTTGATGGATGACGATTTAAGCATCGGCATGAAGTGCAGCAAGATGGGCAAGTCATCGATGGTGTTTGAAGCGGGTATTTTCAGAGGCGACAAACTGCTCATCAGTGGCGAACTCATTTATGTTTTTGCCGATCCAAAAACGCAAACTTCCAAACCCATCCCCGACGTACTTCGCCACATTTTGTTAATTTATGAAGCCGGCGAGTCTGTGGTGGATGTCAAAACAGGCAGTTGGTCTGAACTGAAATCTTTGGCTTCTCCGCTGCGCTATGAAGTGTTTGTCACCGAGCAAGAAATTGATCCTGAATTGGAATGGGACACCTTAGATGAATCGGCGCTTCATGCCGTCGTGGTCAACAAACTGGGCCAGCCTGTGGCCACTGGCCGCTTGTTGCAACCCCAACCGCATGTCGCTCAAATTGGCCGAATGGCCGTCAGCAAATCATTGCGCGGTGGGAGTTTAGGCCGATTGGTTGTGTCGACCCTGATGGAAAAAGCCAAACAACGCGGTGACCAACAACTTGTTTTGCATGCCCAATGCAGTGCCGAAGGCTTTTATCGCCGTCTTGGCTTCACGGCACACGGCGAAATTTTTCAAGATGCAGGCATTGACCACATCGAGATGCAAATCTCACTGGTTTAAATGTCTTCCAGCAGCGCGTAGGGCAGGGCGTGAACATTCAGTTCAGGACCTTGTACGCTGCCCGAGTGAAGCGACTGGGCAGCTGCCGATGTTTGCATCGACACAATTCCCCAATAAGACACGGGGGTAGGTGAGCCACTTGGACAGTACTCGGCTGCACTGGCCACAATGCCACAAGCTTGGGTCTCGTCCTCTGTTGAGAAAATTTCTTGGCCGACGCTTAGCGGCGCAAGACTCGACACCACGTAGGCACGTCTTTTCAAAGTGCCTCTAAACTGACTTCGGGCGACCACCTCTTGGCCTGGATAGCAGCCTTTTTTGAAGCTCACGCCGTCCACCGACTCGTAATTCAGCATTTGGGGCACAAAGGCTTCAGATGTCAGGTCTTGAACCATACTGATACCCGAGAGAACTTCGGACAATTGCCAAGTTTCTAGGCTCAACACTTCTAAGTTAGCCTTCGTCAGTTCAATGGGTAAGTTCTCGGACTGTTTTGTAATCAGCAATGCGCGCGGTACCGCGCCGTGGTGCGCGATGGCGGGGTAGAGTTGGACCCAATGGGAATCTGGGTCACTCAATGCCACGACCTTCCAAGGCGCTTGGTTTGCGGCTGCTGGATAGGCAGCTGACAAACCATCGCCCAACAGTCCTGTCAAACGGTACGCGTCTGTTGCATCGATCAGCTTGACTTTGGCTCGCATGACAAACATCGACAGCCGTTTCAATATGCTGGCCATCAAACTGGCATGGCAGACCAAGATGAATTTTTCTGGGCTGAGTTTCAAGACCCAGAAACTGGCCATCAGACGACCTTTGGCAGAACAATAGCCTGCAAATCGGGCTTGACCCACAGCCAACAGCAATACATCGTGCGTGAGTTGCCCTTGTAAAAAACTGGCTGCATCGGCGCCGTCAGCTTGGATCACCCCCAGTGGGAGGTTTGTCACCATGCCAGCAGGATTGAAATTAGGAAGTTGTTCATTTGTGTGCATCCGTGAATTATGATCTCCTCTGAAAAACCCAAAGGAATTTAGGCTTGAGTCGCCCCAAAAAAACCACCAAAAGAACTGCTGCTTCACGGGGAAAAACATCCTGGCGCGGTTTTTGGGTCCTTTCGACCCTGTTGGTACTGGCTTCCTTGATCGCCAGTTTTGCCTGGCTTCAAATGCCCATGGGCTTCAAAGCCGGCACGCCTTCAAGCGCGTCGTCTCCTCAACTAGAAGTTCTAGACCTCACCATTGAGCCTGGCACCACTCCTAAGGGTGTCGCGCAAGCCATCGCCGATGCGGGTTCGGATGTTTCTCCCGACTTGTTGTGGCTCTGGTTTCGTGTGTCAGGGCAAGCAGGAGGTATCAAAGCGGATAGCTACGAACTCACCACCGAAATGAGTCCTAAATCGGTGCTGACCATGTTGGTGCGTGGCGAAGAGACCCTCAAAAATATCACCTTGGTCGAAGGTTGGACCTTCAAACAATTTCGACAAGCCTTGGCCAAAGCAGACAACCTCAAGTTGACGACGCACAACCTCAGCGATCAGGACATCATGGCGCAATTGGGCAGGCCCGACCAACACCCTGAAGGGCGCTTTTATCCGGACACGTACACCTATGCCAAGGGCGCCACAGATTTGTCTGTGATGAAACGAGCCCTCAAATCGATGGACCAACATCTGAATCAAATTTGGTCTCAGCAAAAAAATAGGACGGTCCTCAAAAGCCCAGACGAGTTGCTCATTTTGGCGAGCATTGTTGAGAAAGAAACGCGGCGAGCCAGTGATCGCCCCTTGATTTCTGCCGTTTTTCACAACCGCTTGAAAATGGGCATGCGATTGCAAACGGACCCTACTGTGATCTATGGCATGGGAAGTTCGTTTGATGGCAATTTAAGGAAAGCCGATTTAAAAACCGATACGCCCTACAACACCTACACGCGGGCTGGCTTACCCCCTACACCTATTGCCATGCCAGGCAAGGCGGCCATGCTTGCAGCCTTAGAACCAGCAAGCTCCAATGCCTTGTATTTTGTCGCGCGAGGCGATGGCACCAGTTATTTCAGTCAGTCTCTGAATGAGCACAATCAGGCTGTCAACAAATATCAACGCGGCTTGGCTGCAAAGGAAAAATGAAACCATGAATCGACCTTGGTTTATCTCTTTTGAAGGCATCGATGGTGCGGGCAAATCAACGCACATTGAAGGACTGGCAAACTGGTTCAAGGCCCGAGGACACACGGTCACATTGACACGTGAACCCGGCGGCACACCGCTGGCCGAAAAATTCAGAACTTTGGCGCTGCATGAAAGCATGGACCCCTTGACCGAAGCTTTGTTGATGTTTGCCGCTCGTCGGGAGCATTTGATCCAGGTCATTGAACCAGCGTTGGCCCGCGGTGAAGTGGTCCTTTGCGATCGATTTACAGACGCTACGTTTGCCTACCAAGGCGGGGGCAGGGGGTTTGATTGGAAGGTGCTTCAAGGGCTAGAGGCCATGGTTCAAAAAGTTGAAGCAACCCCACTTCGTCAACCCGATCTCACCATTTGGTTTGACCTGTCGCCTGAGGTGGCTGCTGAACGTCTCTCGACTGCTCGCGTACCCGATAAATTTGAATCTCAACCCATTTCATTTTTTCAACAAGTGCGTGCGGGTTATGCGCAAAGGATGAATGAAATGCCAACCCGTTTTGCCCAAATTTCTGCCGATCAAACGCGCGACGCGGTTTGGCAGGATGTTGTCAAAGCCATCGAAAAAACATATCAAGCATGACAAGCATGGCGCCCTGGATCCATCGACAAAGTCTAGACTTGCTAGCGCAGCAGGGGCATGCTTGGTTGCTTCAAGGCCCCTCTGGTTTAGGTCAGTATGCATTGGGTACAGCCTTGACCAGTGCGTGGCTCTGCGAGTCCGAACATGCATTGACGCAGGGTGCTTGCGGACAATGTGGCAGTTGCCACGCAATCAGTGTGCACACCCATGCCGATCTGTTTGTCCTGATGCCAGAAACTGTTTTATTGGACTTGGGCTGGCCACTCAGCGAAAAAGCACAAACAGACATTGACAACAAAACGCGCAAACCCAGCAAAGAAATTCGCATTGACGCCATGCGGGATGCCATTGAATTTTCTCAAAGAACCAATGCAAGAGGGCGGGGCAAAGCGGTCTTGGTTTACCCTGCAGAACGCATGAACCACGTCACCGCCAATGCGCTGCTTAAAACCCTCGAAGAGCCGCCAGGTGATGTGAAATTTATCTTGGCCTCAGAAGCTGCGCATCAATTGCTGCCCACCATTCGAAGCCGCTGTTTGATTCACACCATGGCTTGGCCAGAAACCAAAGAGGCGCAGCAATGGTTAATCGATCAAGGATTTTCAGCGGAAGAAGCTGCATTTGCACTCAAGACAGCAGGTGGTCGCCCTGAGGAAGTATTTCGCCAAAAAGAATTGGGTCAAACCGTTTCATGGTGGGCCCAGTTTCCTCGAGCCATGCAAGCTGGCGATGCCACACATTGCAGCAACTTACCGCCCAGCGAAGTCATTGATGCCCTTCAAAAACTTTGTCATGATTTGATGATGCGTCAAGCGGCCTCTTCACTTCGCTATTTCAATGAAGCTGATTTGCCCATTGTCAAAACAAATGGCGCTTCTTTGACTGCCTGGTTTAAAAGACTGTCTCAGGCAGCCAGGTCATCAGAACACCCTTTCAATGCGGGACTCATGCTAGAGGCTTTGTGTTCTGAAGCACGAGAAGTCATGAACGCAAGCTAATATGTACACCGATTCTCACTGTCATCTTTCATTTCCGGAGCTCAATACAAATCTGCCAGAGATCCGCGCACTCATGGCAAATGCTCAGGTCAGCCGGGCCCTGTGCATCTGCACCACCATCGAAGAATTTGAGCAGGTTCATGCGTTGGCCAAAAACCATGACAACTTCTGGAGCACCGTAGGCGTCCATCCGGACAACGAAGACATCTACGAGCCTACTGTCCAAGATTTGTTAGACCGGGGGTCTTTAGATCGCGTGGTAGCCATTGGCGAGACTGGCTTGGATTACTACCAAATGTCTGAACGAAAAGGCGGTAGAACCATCGCGGACATGGAATGGCAAAGAGAGCGGTTTAGAACACACATCCGAGCCGCTCGACAACTGCAACTTCCGATGGTCATTCACACGCGATCTGCTTCAGAGGACACCCTTCGCATTTTGAAAGAAGAGGGCGAAACAGGGCATGTTGGCAGCGCAGGGGGCGTTTTTCATTGCTTCACAGAAACGCAAGCCGTGGCAGAAGCCGCTCTTGATTTGGGTTTCTACATCTCGTTTTCAGGCATCTTGACTTTCAAATCTGCCCAAGATTTGCGAGATGTTGCCGCTTGGGTTCCTTTGGACCGTTTATTGATTGAAACTGACAGCCCGTATTTGGCACCCGTGCCATACCGCGGCAAAACCAACAACCCTTCGTATGTGCCGTATGTGGCCAAATTGTTGGCTGATTTACGTGGCATGAAACCGGAAGAAATGGCTGAATTAACCAGCCAGAACTTCAATAAGTTATTCCCCAAAGTCTTGGCCAGTTAAAAATGACGACCAACTCAAATCTAATAAATTACTTTAATAAATACTTAAAGTACATTGTTTTATATGGATTTATTTCGTCAACTTCATTCGTTTTGGCGGGCTCTTATGAGGATTTTTTTGAGGTCACCCAAAGAGATCAAGTTAAAGTCATTTCTAACTTATTAAGTCGCGGTTTTGATCCCAACACTGTCAATTTGAACGCTGAACCCGCTATTTTCGACGCATGGAAACATGAATCGTTGAATGTTCTTGAGAGCCTGATCAAGCATCCCAAAACAAATTTAAACGTCAAAAACAATCATGGAGAGAGTTTATTGATGTTGGTATGCCTAAAAGGCAATTTCAAACTGGCTCAATTGCTGGTTGAACGCCAAGCAGACATCAACCATC
>JACCDY010570629.1_pt1 | contig 11266 bp, 14 predicted proteins | sample 7446391 | NCBI WGS metagenome assembly JACCDY01 (sample SAMN15323451, study PRJNA562643) | freshwater metagenome | isolation source: river surface water | place: USA:Blue River Watershed | collected 2017-08-18
AATCAGGGGTGTCCGGTTAAATTGATGATCGAGATTTAGAAGGCTTTGTCGATGAGTTACTTACGGCAAAAATTAGATGTGACGCATTTGAACTTCGTGGCGCGATTTTCAAGCATATCGGTGCATGAACACCGGTCGCTACGTTATCTCCCAAGTCCTCGACTTGATTCACCGACAGACTCTCGATCGTATCGTGATGCGTTACGAACCCAAAGCTGTGGTTCGTCATTTCGGGTTTCGTCAGCAGTTCATCTGCATGGTGTTCGCCCAGCTCACTTCGCGGGATGGATTGCGCGACATCGCGACTTGTCTCAATGCCCGACCCGAGACGCTGTATCATCTTGGCTTCACCGAGAAGGTCGCCAGGTCGACGCTCGCCGAAGCCAACGAGTCTCGCGACTGGCGGATTTGGGAAGATCTGGCCAAGAGTCTCATCCGCAAGGCGAGGCCACTCTATTCCGGAGAAGACCTCGGCGTCGAACTCGACAACACGATCTATGCCCTGGACTCCACCACGATCGATTTGTCTCTGACGCTCTTCCCTTGGGCGGACTTCCGCCAGACCAAGGCGGGCATCAAGATGCACACTCAGATCGATCTGCGTGGACCCATCCCTACCTGCATTCATGTCACGGGAGCGCGAGAACACGACGTCAAATGGCTCGATCAGCTGTTCTTCGAGCCCGGAGCGTTCTACCTCATGGATCGCGGCTACATGGACTTCACCCGCTTGGCCATGATTGCCAATGCCGGTGCGTTCTTCGTCACCCGGGCCAAGAACAACCTCCAGTTCACACGCCATTACTCGCTGCCTGTGGACCGCTTCACCGGCCTGCGCAGCGATCATGTCGGCAAACCCGCCATTCCAAAATCCAGAACGGATTTTCCGATGCTTCTGCGAAGAGTGAAGTTCCTGGATTTCGAGACCAAGAAGGAGTTCGCCTTCCTCACCAACAATCTCGAAATTCCAGCGCTCACCGTGGCCATGCTCTACAAGCTCAGGTGGCGCATCGAGCTGTTCTTCCGATGGATCAAGGGCCACCTTCGCATCAGGCATTACTACGGCACGAGTCCCAACGCAGTGAAGACCCAGATCTGGATTGCGGTGTGCACCTACCTCATGATTGCGATCCTTCACAAGCGGCTCAAGCTGCCCGGAACACTCCACAGAACTTTGCAGGTTTTGAGCGTTCATCCGTTTGAGAAAGTCACTCTAAATCAACTACTTATGGAAACCGACCACAGAACTTATACTGACATCGATCCTAACCAATTGAATCTGTGGTAGTTAGAACCGGACACCCGTGTGCCAGAATAAACTAAGACGGACGGAAAACGCGGAGCAGAAAGAACCAAAACACAAGGGAAAGCGGACGCTCGGCCCGACTAAGGATCTAGTGGGGTAACCCGTGGAGGTTCGAGTCCTCTTTCGAGCACTTTTTGTTGATTTTAAAGGGAAAACTCCCCATCGGGGGAGACGGAAAAAGCGGTTAGAAAAAAGGCGAGGTCCGGCTTCGGTCCGGTTATTATACCAAGAGGGGCGGTTTTTGATCCTCTGCGAGCACTTTTTGGGGCCTCACCTGGTCGCTTGGAAGTGCATGGCGTCATAACCCCAGAATGCGGCGGCGGAGATCCAGCCTTCGCGGGCAAATTCTTCGATGATCTGGAGGGGCATATCGGCGGCGACGGGCCAAGCGTCGCGAAAGGTGTTGTCATCGGCGTCGAGATCGATGGCGGCTCCGTAGGCGTGGAGGCTCCATCCGCTGCCGGTGCGCTTGAAGCGGAAGTTGTAGCATCCTCCGTAATCGGTGGCCTCATCTACGATGTCGGGAGCGTCAGCGAATAGGCCTTGGATGCGGGTGAGGACTCGGAGGAGCGAGGCGGCGACTTTGCGATGGACGAGTGTGGAGGAGACGGCCTTTCCGGCGTAGAGCATGCGATAAGGGAAATTGATGCGGACGAGTTGATCGGTGTCCCCGGGCTCGCCATAGAATGCTTTGAGGGCGGCGGGATTGGTGGCTGGCCATGGATTGGGGACGGGCATGAGGGCGCGAAGGTGGCGGCGACAGGCGGCTTGAGATTTTTCTCCCCAGAATCCGTCATCACAATCGGCTTGATCCTCGATGGCGTAACTGTCGCGGATGCGACGCTGCATGGCTTTGATTTGATGGGATGTCATGTGTGCGGGGATTGGGGAGATTTTAGCGCTTGGTGTAGGACTTCCATCCGGCGACGCGGAGGGTGCCATAGACAGCGAGCCGGGAGGCTTTGTTGGTACCGGTGGATTTGATGGCGCGATCGAGGAGTTGATCGCATTCCTTCTGGGTGAGATTGGCTTTTACCCAGGTGCCGTTTTTGAAAATTTGAAGGGTGTTGCGATATCCGGAGTCATGCAGGATCCAGCATTTCCAATGTTTCCCGGTGGGCTCGAATCCGGGGACTAGCCAAACGATGCGGGGAGTGGATCCGCCATCGGTGTCGGCTCCTTTGGGGGCTCGATAGACGGTGCCATCGATGTCGAGAAAGTGGAGATTGGAAAGAAGAGTGTCGTTGCGGCCGTCCGATGAACGGGTGTCCACGGTGTCCTCCAGGAAGCCGACTTCGACCGGCCGCGCGCGCGGTGGCGAAAAGTCCGACAGCATGGAATCGTTAGGCATTATCATTTTCGGAATCCTTGGGATCGGCGATGCCGTAATGGCGAAGGATGCGATCGGCGATGGAGTTGGCTCGCTTTTCGAGGAGGCGGATCAGAACAAATCCGACGATGAAGGAGACGATGGTCACGGCTCCGGCGATTCCCATGAGGTAAATGACGTCATCATTCGCGGCTTCGAGCGGGATGTGATGCATCAGGATCCGGGTCCCGAAGATTCCGCCGAAGATGGAAAGACCGCAGCGGCCGACGACGAGGCCGATGCGTTCGTGTGGCTTGCGGAATACGAGGGCAAGGAAGGCCGAGGTGAGAATCGAGACGACGAGCGTGAGATAAACGTAGCGCAGGACATCATCCCGGACAACGAGAGCACCGATGGCGGAGATGGAGGTGGAGACAAGTGTCGAGAGCCCGAAAAAGGCCTTTTCTTGCGCGTAGGTCATGGCTGACTCGAAGTTGATTCGTTCCATTATTCGACGGGGGGGATGATGGGATCAGGCGGAGGGTTGAAGGTGACGGTCCCGTCCTGGTTGATGACGTAGATGGTGAGATCGGGCGCTGGGATGCGGGCGGCGGCCAATGGATCACACGCGACGACAAAGGCACGGGCGGCGGAGTAGCGTTGCAAGGCGGCGGCGGCTTTGGTTCCGAGGGCATCGAGCAGGCGTTGCGCTTTGTCCTTGCGGCTGAATTTCGCGTAATACGCGAGGAGTTGGCTTTCGACGTGGCGGACAAGCTCGGCTTGCGAGTCGTCCACCTGCTCGGCTTCGCGTTGCGCTTCGGTCTTTTCGAGCAGGGTTTGCGCTCCGGCGAGCGGCAAGAGGCAGATTGTTAGGATGAGGATTATGGTTTTCATGCGATGCGTTGGGCGGAGGTTGTTGGCAGGAGGGACATGGGTGATTATTGTTGGGTATCAATAAGGATAGGCGTGGGCAATAAGGTGCCCGCAGATCCGCCATAAGTGGTGCCATCATTTGCAACTTGCCAAAAAATTGTGGAATAAAACTGTTCGTTTTCAAATGCAGGGCCATCGCTTACGGTCAGGGACACAGGAACATCTTCCAAAGACTGAGCTCCATTCTCCGCGCCGCAGGATTTGATGGTGAGATTAATTATTCCGGTTCCGGTGTTTTCAATCAAGAATGACATATACTCGTTGTTAAAAGGCTGCCGATCATTAATAATATTAACCCAATTACTTGTTTTATATGACCCCTCATAATATACAATCCTCGCCTTATAGCTACCAGCATCCATACCAAGCTCAAAGCCTATCCCTCTTGTAGTAAACATATTTGCAGATGCCGACATTGTTGGGTCGCCTGACAATCCAATAAAAAAACGCTGTTTTCCGAGCGATGCGAGTGCCATGTCATAAACCAAAAATGACCCCGCAATCTTAAATCTTTTCTGGAATCTAATCCCCCCTGCCCCGTAGTTTCCGCCATGAATACCAGTCGCCATCCGTGCGCGTGCATTTCCGCCAAGGTTGGTTCCTGCCAATAAACTTGGATACCCAAGACCCCAATGGTTTAATGATGAAGTAGCGTCTGTTCCTGTGTGAGATACCAGAAAAGCAGGATACGTTCTGATGTTTCTCGCAAGAAGAATCCGATCACTGAAATGCCCCCTCTTCATCGCGCTATTCGCATCCGTCGCGGATTGGCCTGTGAGCTGGAGTTGGCCGGATAGGGTTTTTGCGCCCGCGATGGTTTCATTTCCAGTCAAACCCACCGCACCAAGATTAGTTCTCGCGGTTGCGGCATCGCTTGCACCAGTCCCTCCATCTGCGACGGCGAGATCGGTGATGGAGGTGATGCTCCCGCCCGAGATTGTTACAGAGTCCGCGTTTTGCGCGGCCATGCTGCCGAGGTCGCTATCCTTCGGGATTCGCTCCCATACCGCGCTCGCAACGGTTGCGATGCGGCAATAGTAGGTTTCCCCGGTTAAGTTATCGAACCAAAAGGAGCCGACTGCATAACCGTCTCCGCTGTCGTCGGCATTGGTTGGACTCGTAAGCGCATCGTAGTTATTGAGGATATTTGCGACATTGTTTAGCTCAAGCGCCGTCTTCCATGCGCTGCGCTCGGTGGATGTGTCCACGCCTTCGCCGTGGGTGTTGGTGAGCTGCTTGGTGGCATCCTGAGCAAAGCAGAGGCCAGCGAGGGAGAGAGCAAGGAGGAGATGTCGGAGGTGGTGCATGATCAGGACGCGGAGGTGGTTTGGCGGAGTTGGTGCTCGGATTGGTCATAGTAAAAACGACCGATCGCACCGAGGGCGGCATTGGCGGCGGCGAGATCCCAGTATCCAGGGATGCCGAGGTTTTCGAAGGCCTGCGCGAGCTGGAAAGTGTCGAGCGTTTGGGCGCGATCGTAGCAGACGGCGCGGGCGGCGATGTATGCGTCCATCGTGGGCGCGGGATCTGCGCCCATTTCCTCTTCCTTGATGACATCATTTGCAATGATGGCGGTGATCGTTTGAGTCGAGGAAAGGAATCCATTCTCAATCCATTCGATTTCGAGCATGGTCTCGACGGATGCGATGTCATTGGAATCATCGGCATCGTGAGCGAGCAGTGTATTCAGCTCGGCGGTGTTGAATGAGGGAGTGAAGACGTAAACGGTGGAGGTGCCGGTTCCTTCTTTTGTCCAGGACAAGGCGGAAACGAGGAATTCGGCTGCGTCGAATTTGCCCGTTTCTTTGATCCCGAAAATTCCGGACGCGGGCTCGGTGAGCTCGACGACGGTGGTCCCACTGAAAAAGATGACTTCGATCCGCGCGGAATCCCCGCGCTTGAATTCAAGGGAGCTGACCGGCTCCCGCTGCCCTACACCATTTACGGCGCGATTCCGGTCGAGGTCGATGTAGAGTCTCACTTTTCGAGGCCGGTGTCAAAGTGACGGCGGCCGCTCAAAAGGGATTGCCTGGTTGAGTTTTTCTCGGCGGCGAGAGCAAGAGGCGCAAGTGGCGAGGTGAGATCCGGTGAGGGCATCGATGCCCACGGCGACGGGGTGAGCGACGGCATGGACAAGATCACCAAGGCCTCGGTATTTCTTGGAGGAGATGCGAGGGAGGGGTTTGGGATCAGAGCTCATCGTCGGAGACTGCTTCGCCGGTGACTTGGGGTTTGTTCCCCAAGCGTGTCGATGTGTAGCACTCGAAGCGGATGTTCACGATGCGACGGTTTCCGGCGACTTCGGGAAGCGGAATTTCATACCAGGGAGAAAACCATGAGTCGTCGGCTGCATCAGCGGGATTTCCGGGGCCTGTCCATTCCCATGTCTGGTCGGTGAGGTAGAATGAGCGGGAAACGGTGGGAGATGGATCGTCCCATCCATCGGGCTCATCAAGAATGTCCCAGGTGATTTTAAAATAGGATCCAAGCCATTCGATGGGGATCTGCCAGCGGAAGCGAGAAAGGGTGAATGTTGCACTTACTGGAAAACCGGAAAACACAGAGATCGATTGACTCCCTCCGGAAACCCAGTCTTCGGGGGCTAACTCTAAAGCTCCCTGGTCGATCAATTCGACGAATGGATCGACAGGAAGAGTCCATGTCCTGACCTCGGTTGCAGAGTAGAATCTTTCAGGATGATAAGGGTCGGGTGTGTGGACCATTGTGTCGGTGATCACATAAGTCCCATTGAGTGTCCCGCTGTGGACCACATCATGAATCACTCCTCCGGTCCAATAGCCTGTATCTCCTCCCGAGGTGAGCGCGTCGTTTTCATCGCAAGTCAACGTGCTTTCGTCGAAGTTGGATTCATAGTTGTATTCTTGCCAGTAAGACCTTGCCCCGCTGCCGTTGTTCCATGAGGCATCATATCTCCGATTGTAGTTGTGATGTAACCAATAATTACTTTCGAGATCCATTGCTAACCAAGAGGCGTAGTAGCAAAGCGCGGTGCTGGCGGTTTTGTGTTGGAAGGATGGCGATGGGATGGGACAAGCAGGCATCGGGCAACAACAACCCGAGGAAACGGCACCCAAATCATCAAGCGTCTCGATTTGCATTTGATTATCCTCCACTTGCGCGGGTGAAACTCAGAATTCCGGCGCATTGTGTGACGTAGATGTCGCCGCATCCGGTCGGGAAGAATTCAACTCGCGAATTGGTGACGACGATGCGGCCGATAGGGATGACGACGGTTCCGGTTCCTGCGGGAGTGCTCGGGTTTGTGTTTGCGGTGTAGTCTTCGACTCCAGTGTAGGCGATGAGGCCCCAGGCGGGGGGCCCGGATGCGGTGATGATCCCCGGCAAGAAAACGACTTCATCGTCATCGGTGGCAAACTGGATTCCTCCGACCGAAATTTCAACGAGCCATTCACCATCGGCGGAGCCATCGCTTGAAATGGGGATTCCTTTGAACGGGACGGCGAAGTTTTGATCGCCGATCATGAGAGCGCCGCCAAGGATGGCTTTGGTGAATGTCTCATCGTTCGGATTGTAGATGGAGCCGAATGCGCATTCGGGATCGGTCCCTTCGCCGGCGATTCTGCGCTTGAGCCAAAAGGTGATGCCTTGGCCGGTCTCGCGGACTCCGATGTCTTGAGAAGACGCGGGAGTCATGCGGTGGATTCTGTTTTCCAACTCTTCGACGTAGTCAATGAGCTCGTTCCATGTCTTGGGATCCAGCGCACCAGGTTGAGTGGCGTGGGATCGTTTGAGACGGCGGCGGAAGCTGGAGTTGAGCATGGGCCGGTTTATTCTGTTGGACCGTAGAAAAACGGGTTGAATCCGCCACTATACGAAAGCTGCCAGTGTTCGACCATTTGGAAGTATTGGCCATCGACTGACTCATCGACATCGGGTGCGAGATATTGCCAATTGCAACCTTCTGGGGTTTCTGGGTTGCCTTGTCCGTCGCTGGGTGGCTCGTCGATTTTTCCGATTTTATCGAAGGGGATGTCGCTGAGGTTTTTGACGGTGCGGCGGCGATGCCAGATGATTTGCTTAGTGCGCCAGGCATCTTGTCCGGCAAAGATAGCCTTTAGAAACTCAAAGGAATCAGGCGAATCCATATCAAAAAAACATTTATCATAAGCAGCGTTGTCGCGCTTGGAATTGAGATACTCGGACAGAGCTTTTTGCTCTACCTCCGCAAGAGCTTCGAATTTCGGGAAAGTGAGGATCGGTTCGTCGCTGGTGGTTCCTGTCATCCAGAATTTCTCTTGTGACTTGGTGGAGCGACGGCGGCCGGGGAGGTCGATCTCGTAGTCGAAGGTTTCATAATCGAGGACGACAGCAATGAGCCCTCCTTCTTCGCGTGCCATATCAATATCAACAAGGTAGAGACCGGCGATGTCTGGATGCTCGGAGCCTTCTTCCGGAACGCGCGTCAACCATCCTTCGAACTGGTCCTTGTAGCGCAAGCGAGAGGTGACCTTGTCGTCGCCGCGTTTGCTCTTGTAGGTCCAAGTGTAGTCGTAGGTTTGAAAAACCGAAACGTGAACGGTCTTTTCGGAGGATGCAGAGGGAGGCATGATGGAAGGGTGTTAGGCGATGACGGGCATTGCCGAAGCAGGGCGGCTAAAAAGTCGGGATTCGATGCGATTGAGGACGGAATTGGTGCGCTTTTGCTCGGTGACCATTGGTCCGACTCCTGGAGCGCCACCGCCACCGATGCGGCCAAGCGAGGTGACGGATGGCTCGATGGCTTTTGCGGCGGCGGCGAATGCTCCACCTTCGGGGCCTCCGGGCTTTTGTAGGCGGCCATCCATGTCGCTTTTGAGGCGCTCGATTTCGGCGTTGTTTTTGTTGATCTGCTCTTGAATCGGCTTGTAGGCCTCATCGAAATTCTTTTGCGCTTGATCGCGATCGAGGACCATGGCGGATCCTGCCTTGGCGGCGGCGGCCATGGCTTTCCCGTGGATTTCTTTGAGGCGCTCGGCTGCTTCCTGGAATGCTTGGGCTCCATTGAAGTCTTCGAGGCGGTTGCCAGCGCGGCGGAGGGAGTTTTCGGCGCTGGTGCTTTCTTGCTTGGCTTGTTGAGTGGTATCAATCCCGGGGATGTGATCGATGGCGCTGAGAATGGCGGCGGTGATGATGGATCCCAGGGCGCGGCCAAGATCGGCGAAGATTCCGAGAAATTCTTGCATGTTCCAGGACTCGGATGAGGATTTCATGATCTCGCTCATCGCTGTCGAGAGGTAGGCCATGACGGATCGGATGCCGGATGAGAATTTGTTGACGGCGTCGATGACTCCGAGGACAAGGCCGGCACCGAATAGGGCTGTGAGGTTTCCGGTTTGGAAAGCGGCGAGACCGGCATTGAGCGCGGTTTTGATTTTGAGACCGATGGCGGCGGCGGAATCTTTGAGGGTTTGGATTTTTGCGATGGCCATATCGAGGAAGGGCTTGAGGCCTTCGATAAGTGGGGCACCGAGGGAGACGCGGAGGAGGTTGAATTCGTCGCGGAGGGTGGACATTTTGCCCGACCATGTACCGGATTGCCTTTCCATGGAGCCTCCGAAGCGGTTGAGGGCGGCCTCGGCCTCGGTCCAAATCGCGTCTCCGTTGGCTCCGGATTTCTGGAGGGCCTCAAGCTTTGCTCGGGTTCCACCGGTGATGACTCCAAGCTCTTGCAAGCGGGCCATGGCTTCGCCTACGGGGCGACCTGACTGGAGACCGTCATAGAGGCGGCCAATCCACGTCGCGAGCTCTTGGAAGGGCTGTTGCGTGGAGGAGGCGATGTCTCCGACCATGCGCAGACCGTCACCGGTGGAGAGGGCTCCACGGGTGAGGACTTCGAGGACGCGGGAGGCTTGAGCGATTTCGGGGAGTTCGAAGGGAGTCTTGGCGGCGAAGTCGGAGAGTTCTCCGATTCGGGCTTTTGCCGCATCGGCGGAACCGAGGAGGGGAGCGAAGGCTGTTTCGAGGGTTTCCATCTGGGCCGCGCTTGAAATGGAGCTGACGGCAAGGGTGACGGCTCCGGCAAGGCCTCCGAGTCCTCCGATGATTCCGGCCATGGGGAGACCAGGGATGGCACCTGCAAGCTTGCCAGGCATGGAGGCGAGCTTGGAGAAGGTGCCTTTGACGGCTTCTCCCGCGCGGCGGGCTCCGGCAACGACAGCGGAGAAGGTAGCAGTGGCAGCGGAGCGTAAGGCGCGGGAAGCGGCTCCGGCGGCTCGCCATGCTCCACGGATGGCAAGGACGGCCGCGACAGCGACAGCGGCACCGGCGGCGAGCTTGCGGAGGGTGGGATTGGAGGCGATGGCTCGCATCGCGGCGGGGATCTTGGCAAATGCTGCGCGGAGTCCACCGGCAGCTCCAACGGCTCCGACAATGGAGGCCGCGAGAGAAACCCCGGTGAAGGCGCGGGAGGCGCGAGCCATGAGACTCACCGCGGCGGCGGCTCCGGTGGCGGCGTTTCCGGCATTCCCGGCAATGGAGGCAAAGTTGCTGAGCTTCGAGGTGGCCTCTTGGGTGGAGGCGGCGACTCCCTGGGCGGAGGCGGCGACTTTGATCGAGGCGGCTTGAATCGACTGCATGCCGGAGGTGGCGGCATCGACGGCTTGGTTTGCCTTGGCAAAAGCGGCGTTGATCTGTGATCCGATGCGCTCAATGACGGAGACAACGCGCTCAATGGACTCGACAAAGGATGAGAGGTCTCCTCCGATTGGAATATCAAATCCTTCGTCGCTCATGGCTTTTGTTAGTTAAGGTAATTCGGCGGGGGCTCGCTGTTTTTTAAGGGACTGATAGGCGAGACGGGAGGAGTCTCGTTCGATGCGGGAATCGTCGGCAGCTCCATCAATGGCGTGTATCCATCGGCATCGTCCGCCGGCGTGGCATTGGGCGGCGTGGAGGTAGGCGAAGGCTCTTTCGATTGGCGTGAACCAAAGGAGGTGACGTTCGCGGGCAGGGTCTCCAGCGGCTCCGCAGGCGATGACGAGCGTGGCGAGCCAGTGGGGGGCGTCTGAGGCTTTCCCGGCGAGGAGTCTTCATCTTCGAAGGCCTCGGTCATGGCGGCGGCCATGCGGATCGATGCTTGCACGAACACGGCGGTGAAAGCGATGCATTCGCCGATGGGAAGAGACATCCCGATTTTACGAATCTCGATGGATGGGAGTTGATCGCGAGTTTCGACGGCGAGGACCTGTTCGATCGGAGCGGAGTGGATCCAGATGAATTCATGGATCGCGGTGAGCTGGCGTTGCAGGCTTGAGCCTTGCAATTGGCTTTCGGGATCGGGATCGACAAGCGAGTTGCGGAGGGCTCCGAGGAGCTCGAAGGATCCACCGGAGATAGGGCGGAGTTTGTAGGGGCCGATCTGACTCGGGATTTCGCAAAAGGCTTGGCGGAGAAGCTCTTGGCGGCTGTGCGGGGATTTCATGATGGGAGATGTGGGTAGGCGGCCGACTCCACCATGGAGAACGGCCGCCTGGGTTTTTCCGGCAAGGAAAGTTTTACTTCTTGAGCAGGATCTTGGGGTTGATGAGACCGGCGAGACCGGTGCAGCGGATGCCCTCGGGCTTGATGGCGAGGATCTTGTGCTCGGTTTTTTCTCCGGCGTGGATGACGGTTTCGCCAACTTTGAATTCGGCGGTGAGCTTGACGGTAGGTTCTGCTTTATCGGACATGCGGTCGAGTGGTTAGGTTCTGATAGTCAA
>JACCDY010543682.1_pt1 | contig 11264 bp, 9 predicted proteins | sample 7446391 | NCBI WGS metagenome assembly JACCDY01 (sample SAMN15323451, study PRJNA562643) | freshwater metagenome | isolation source: river surface water | place: USA:Blue River Watershed | collected 2017-08-18
CAATAAGGGTATAAAAATTGAGACGCAATATATAATATAAGTAGGCCGGTAAAATAGTAGAATGTCTTCTCAAATCCAGGCAATTTATAATGTACGATCCCAGAAATCGACTGCAACGATATCGAATTCAATTAGAACATTGATTGATGAAGTGCGTAGACAGGTAAAAAATGGTGTTGATGGTGATGGTTGGCAGCGAGTAATTCATGGATGGAGAGGAGGAGATGATAAACCAACATTGCATATACCACAACAACAGCAACCACAAAAGGGAAGATTAGAGAATTCGAATCGTTTCCAACCAATTCGTGGAGGTTCTATGCATAAATCCGAATCTACGCAGAGTCTAGCAAGTAATAAATCATATACATCTATACATGGAGAGCCTCCACCTTCACCAATTAAAAGGTCCCATATGACATCACGAAATAATTCTAATACTACCCTGTCATCTGCAACAACGCAACAAACATATAAGAGATATGATAGTAAATTCAAACAGCCCGAGAAAGACGTAGAATCCACAATTGTTAATACAATTATTCTCGGTAAACTCAATAAATTCAGTAATCAGAATTATAGTGAAGTATATGAGTTCTTATCAGAAATTTTGGAAACAGGTGAGCGTGATTTCCTCAGTGAATTCATGAAACTCATCTTCACAAAAGCGGCTACTGAAGAAACCTTCTGTCCTCTATATGCACGACTTCTCAAAGAACTATCTGCCAAATATCCATTCCTCCTTGATGAAATGCGAACACTATATACAAAGTTCCTCGATATCTTCCAAGAACAACAGGAATCTGCAGATGATTCCAGTGAAACCGCCATTCAAAAACGCAAAGAACGCAAATATCGCCTTGGATACAGTCAATTCTTAACTGAACTATTGAAACAGGGCATTGTCGATAATAATACACTATATAATACTATTCAATGCATTATACAACAAATTGATATTAATAGTAAATTATCGGATAAAGCCTCCGTTATTGAGGAATATTCAGATTGTCTCATTAAAATCCTAACAGTATTACGTGCATCCACTCCGACAACATCATCAACTACTATTATTGAATTGCGTACTATGGTACGTGAAACGCTACATGATAAACTGACTGATCTATCACGTAAATCGGTGGATCGTCCAAGTCTAAATAATAGAGTGCGTTTTGCAATGATGGATGCAATGGATGCAATTAAACAATAAACATCTCTAGCGGTCATCAATAAAATAGGATATAATAGTATAAAATGGCTCGTCGTGCTACTCGTAGAAGGGGACTATTAAGTCGTGTTTATTCACCTGTTCACCATACTTTAATGGCTGCTAAAAATATTGTTGGTACTGGTCTATCTAGTATTGATAATATGGGTATGGCTATAACTGGACATGCTAATGCAGCTGTTCGTAATGTTTTTACTCGTAAGGGTGGTCGCAAGGCCAACCGCAAGAGTCGTAAGGCTAGCCGCAAGTCACGCAAGGCTACTCGCAAGAACCGCAAGTCCCAACGTAAGTCCCAACGCAAGTAAACACACTATAAATACTAAAGCATAATTATATAAAGATATGTATATAATCATACTATAACGATTATATAAATATTTAACCATGGCGAAGCGTAGATATAATACAATACAAGATATATCATCCAGTTCAGATGATGATAGTGATTATGATCCTACATCTGATAGAGTGAAGAAACCTCCAAGAAAGCGTCCTAGACGTAATGCAGCAATAAAAGCAATAGAGTCTATTAAAAAAGAAACGGAAGAACGTCGTCGTAAAAAGGAGGAGAAGGAAAAAGAGGAGGATCAAGAAGACGAAGACGAAGAGGAAGAAGATGATGAAGATGAAGAAGATGATGAAAAAAACGGAGGAGATATTGTAATACGTCTCACTGGTCCAGATGATGAAGACGACTCCAAATTCAAACCCAGAAGATATACTATTGAAAAAGAACCAGAAGAAGTCCAAGAATTTTTTAAGCTCATTACAGAACCCATCAAAGAAAAGACAATTGATGACCAAATTGATGATTTCAAAGCACTCGATTCCACAAAAAAGAATGAACTACTTCAAGCTCTCAAAGAACGACCACAAACCGAAAGTTCCATACAATTCATGTACAAAATACTCACTATGAATATTCCCACAAATTATAAATATATGTTACTAGGAAAATATAATGCCCTATTAAATCTCGATAATACAACCACGGAATATTATAAACATCGTAATTGGCTGGATAAAGTATGTAGTATTCCATTCGGTATATACAAACAGATGCCAATATCACTAGAAGATGGAACAATACGATGTGGACAATTCATGGAACAAGCACGCAAATATCTTGATCAAGCAATATTCGGCCAAGAAGAAGCAAAACTCCAAATTATGCAATTCATATGCAGCAAAATTGTCAATCCAAATGGTGGAGGTATGTCCCTATTACTAATTGGTGCACCAGGTATTGGTAAAACATCCCTCATTAAAAATGGTATTGCACGGGCAATAGATTGGCCATTCCAATTCATCAGTCTTGGAGGCGATTCTGATGGATCCTCATTCATGGGTCATCAACTCGTATATGAATCATCTCATTGTGGTAAAATAGTTAATTCTCTCGTGACTGCACAAAATATGTCCATGGTACTCATGTTCGATGAAGTAGATAAAATATCATCTACTCCAAAAGGTGAAGAAATACAAAATATGCTCGTTCATTTAACGGATCCCATACAAAATATGGAATTCGAAGATAAATATGTGGGATCCATACCTATTGATATGAGCAAAGCCATGCTCGTATTCACCGCAAATGATATCTCCAAAATAGACCGTGTTCTATTGGATCGTATGACTATTATTCATCTTAATGGATATTCCGTAGATGAAAAATTAATAATTGCGGAACAATATATACTTCCTTCTGTATTACTCAATCTAAATTTCAAGGGCGATGATATTGCTTTTTCGAAAGATATATTGAAATATATTATTGAGAAGTATGCGCGTGAAGAGAAAGGGGTACGTGAATTACGACGCTGTATCGAAGTCATCTGCCAGAAAATCAATATGCTACGACTCCATAATTCCACAGCATATCCATTTTATATACAGACATTTGCATTACCATTCGCACTTACAAAATCCCATATTGACCTCTTTTTGAAGAAGAAGAAACCCGAAGATGATCGTGATATCAGTATCAAAATGATGTACATTTGATTATAGCCATATATTAAAAATGGGTTCGCCGCACTACAATAACAATCAAATGAAATATATTCATACATGGATTTATTTCATTTCTATGGTATTTCTCATTATTGGTGCAGTATATTGCCTCTTTATGGGAATCTTCAATATTAATCTGATGAATAAGATACCAAGTCAAACACTAGTACGTATACTATATACAATCATTGGTGCTGCAGGGTTATATGTATTCCTCCGTCGTGATTTCTACCTTCCATTCTTGGGAGAAACCGTTGCTCCCTGCGTTACATTGAAGGATTTCGTTCCACCCGGTGCAACCGAGGAAGTTCGTGTAAAAGTTGGTCCAGGTGCAAAAGTATTATACTGGGGATCCGAGCCATCAACTGCTGCTAAAATGGGAAAGACGAATGATTGGAGTCGCGCCTATGCAGGCTTCGAGAATGCTGGTGTGACAACTGCGAATATGGATGGCATTGCAGTTCTTCGTCTGAGATCACCACAACCATATACAGTTCCATGGAAAGGTCGCATTGAATCACATGTACATTACCGTGAATGTGGATCAATGGGGATGTTAGGGGCAGTTAAAACAGTCTATTTGAATAAAAATGCAGTCGAGGGAGTCGAGGGTTTTGAAAATCAGAGCAGTGAACCAATGTATACACATATAAGCACTGCATGTCCTACATGCATGAATTAAGATTTTCTATAAATTACTAAATATACATCTGATGCAAATTGTTGTGAACTCTCTAAATTGAATTCATGTACACGTTCATCGTCATAGAAATACCATTCTGAATTAATCGGATTTAATGCAGCAGCGGTATAATGTCCACCAAAATGTGATCCATGATGATTAATATATGATATGGGTGTATATGTATATTGCCGTGATGGTTCAGGAGAATCGGTATGAAATAGATAAGATGGCTGCAGTGATGGTGAAATCATCACAGGACGTCTCTCCTTTTCACCAGTCATTTTGAAACGCCGAATTACTATAATTAATGTATGTGGTAGCTTCCATATCTTTCGATGAATGTCGACAGTTGATCGTGTTTTGCAGGAATCACATTGATAATCTTCAATAGTTTCCACGTGCTCCATTTCGTGTTTCAACATTGTATTAATATCTAATACACCGTTGCTTCCTTTATCAAGAGAGTCGAACCCAATTTTTATCATATTGAATACTTCCCAACGAATTGAAATGTTTGAACATGATCTACAAATACATTGAACTTGTTCGAGTCCAAATGTAAGATCTACCAGTGGACTAAATGATTTCTCAAATGTATTATACCATGCTTTCTGTGCAGGTATCATTGTCTCAATATTTGTTGTTAATGGACGTTTCATTGCTTCATGGAATTGATCCAACATAAACACAGTAAATTCATGTGCATCGTTTGGTATTCGTTGAGCAAATTGTTCATATATAGTATCCTGTACAACTGTACCCATAATTTCATAGAAGCCAGCAGGACGACATATATCACCTATACTTCCACTGAAAAGTGTTTTTAAGAGATCTTTGTAACCTTCCAATAATTTATATTCCTTACACTGTTCAGTGGAAGCACGTGCGTTATATGTATCAATTGTATGCGTACATTCAGTTGACATATCATTTTTCAATATATATGCTGATAGTTCTGGAATTGCACGGATTGCCTGTATTACTGATGCAGCAAAACAAGTATTACCCATATTTAGTATACCTACTGTGCCTTTGGTCACCATTTTGTTATTGTATTAATAATATAGGGGATTATTTATATCAATTTTTAGAGGTACATAATGCATATAAAAATTTGATAAATAGGGATCACCAAGTAATTAGTATATTGATAGCATAAGTTGTATAGAATGAGCAGACAATCACAAGGTCCGTATAATAACCCCTTATTTGATGCTATGCATAATTATGTTCCTGCATTATTATATCATCCTGAACAGTTTAACACAGTAAGAGAGTGTCTTGAATATATTCGTGATAGAGCACGTGATCGCTATAATCTATTTGATAGACAACAGCGTCTCTTTACGGAATCACGTAATCAAAATGATACAGATAGTGAATCTGATAATGATTCTACAAATGATGATCTAACACATGATACACTCACCCAAATAATGACAGAATTCATGCAAAATATTATGAGTCAACCTGTTCAGCAAAGAAATGGTCGCAGTCACAGACAAACAGAAAATGATATACAATATTCCGTAATGAGCACTACAATTCCATTACTAAGAACAACACAATATGTTCAACCAAATATGGATCCTGTAATAGTACGTCCAACACAACAACATATTGCGCGCGGATCACAAATAGTTAGTACAACAGCAACAGAAGAATTATGTTCAATATGTCAAGAATCGATGGCGCATTCTGAAGTACGTCGTATTAATCACTGTAGACATATGTTTCATCAACAATGTATTGATCATTGGTTTGAAAGAAATGTACGATGCCCAGTTTGTCGTTGGGATATTAGAGAGCATTAATTATATACATTAAAAATTGCATATAATTAATAGTTAGATCGTGTATTCATTTTTATTATACGATAATGTTCAGAGGAGCGACGATTACATAGTCAATGATTGAAGATCATTTGGTAATTCATGTACTTGTAGATTGAAGTATTTCTTTGCTTCATCCATAAGACGGAGTTCATCACCCGCCAAGAAATTGATCGCAATACCTTTTTTCAAGAATCGACCTGCACGGAAGATACGATGTAGATAATTCTCACGATCAACTGGGAAATCATAATTAATTACAATAGATACTTGTTGAACATCAATACCACGTGCCAACAGATCCGTGGAAATTAGCACACGAACCTCACCTGAACGGAATTGATCCATACGTTTCTTACGTTCCGCAACATCCATATCACCATGAATACATTCTAGCGTGAACCCCTTCTCTTGCATCTTATATGCAAGCCATTCCGCTTTTTGACGCTTATTCACGAATATAATAAGTTGATTAATATTCAATCCCTGATAAATATCATATAGACATTCGAATTTCCATTCTTCTTGTTCAAGATTAATGTAATATTGTTTAACACCATCGAGAGTCAACTTTTCCGGATTAACTAGAATACGTACTGCATCATCGCCCGCTAATTTATCAGCAATATCAATCACCTCCGCTGGCATTGTAGCGGAGTAGAGGCCCACTTGCATATCTCGTGGGAATTTGAATTCGAGAATACACATAATTTGTTCCTTGAATTTGTTCTCCAACATTTGATCGGCTTCATCAAGTACCAATACACGCATTTGATCAATATTTAGGACACGACGACGAATTAGATCGAATACACGACCTGGTGTACCTACAATGAATTGTGCACCACGTTGAAGTGCCTTAATATCCTCTGAAATGGGAGGACCGCCAGTTGCACTGTGAACGGTAATACCCATATGTATACACAATGCACGAGCAACTTGTTCTGATTGCTGCGCTAATTCCCGGGTTGGAGCCAAGATTAGTACTTGAGGTGATTTAATTGTAGGATCCACGCGCATGAGTGAACCAATTACGAATGCACCAGTTTTTCCAGTACCTGCTTTTGCTTGTGCAATAATACTACGTCCACGAGACATTGGTACGATAGCCTTCTTTTGAATTGGTGATGGCTTTTCAAAACCATATGCATATATACCACGTAGCAGATCATCTGCTAGTTCCATATCATCAAATTCAGCATATTCTTGAATATCTTCTGAACTTTCAAAGAGGAAGGAAGGTGGAGGAGTAGTTGAACGTGATGAATCAGAATCCATTTTTGCTTGATTATAAAACAAGTACAGAGTTAAATAAATACTATAAAAGCGTATAAATTACTATACTTAATCATTTAGATCAATTTTTTAGGCCTTTGACATATATTATATTGCTTTTAATTGGGGATTCTATGGAATATAATTACATGAATTATAATTATCTAAAAATTTGATTTGTTAAAAGTATGTAAAACAACACATTAAGTATAATAGTATACATAATGGATGATATTATCGAATCCGGAGATTATGATGGTGATTTTGATGAAGATTTTGTGGAGGACATAGATGGTGTTGCTGAACAAGCTGCTGCTGAAGATGAGCATCAGGGAATTTTCAAGAAACTATATCAACAGCATCCTGAATGTTTATTGGACTATGTAGAACAAGTATATAAGGTTCTTCCATTAACTGCTGGTAATTCGGCGGATGATGAAGTAATTCGAGCAGCATATGATACAAATCATAAAACCTATCCATTCTTAACGAAATATGAGAGGGCACATATTATTGGTACACGTGCAAATCAATTATCTCAGGGTGCGAAGCCATTCATAGTTGTTCCAGAACATGTAACGGATGTGAAGGAGATTGCACGCATTGAATTGCAACAAAAAAGGCTTCCATACATTATTAAACGAAGACTACCTGATGGTCGTTTTGAATATTGGAGATTAGTTGATTTGATGATTTTACCTGCATAGTTTGTGCAACTTATGGAGGATTATATAAATTTATATAATGAATAATTGAAAATATCATTATGTAATTTTTCCTGTGTGTGTCTGTCTGTCTGTCTGTCTGTCTGTCTTTTCTAAAAACTGTTTTGCAATCATCTAATAATTTTACATTTTGGAAAGTATCCTGAAAATAATTTTTGGAGCTGCGTAACTTTTTGAAAATGTTTTTGCAAACTTTATGAAAACTGTTTTGCAACTTTTTGAGAACCTTGGAGACTTTCGAAATCTATACAATCTCTAATGAAAAATATAATTATCAAAAATTTCCAAAATCCCGCTGTACCTATTTACAATATACCTAGCGTGAAATCCCCCCACACCCCCTACTGAAAAGTATGGAATCTTACGAAACATCATATATTTAATTAATCTTAATGAAAATATGTATATCTTTTTGGAGCTGTGCAACTTTTATAAAAACTGTTTTACAATCATCTAACAATTTTACATTTTAGAAAGTATCCTGGAAATAATTTTTGGAGCTGCGCAACTTTTATAAAACTGTTTTGAAAAGTTCATGAAAACTGCTTTGCAACTTTTGGAATAGATTTGGAGATTCTAGAAAATCTATACAATCTCTAATGAAGAATATCATTATTTAAATTTTCCAAAGTTGCGCTGTATTCATCTACGATGTACCTAGCTATAACTTCTACTGTATCATATTGATTGTACTGTATTTATAAGTATATTTTTACTCTGCTTATTTTCTTAAGATTTTATTCCTTAATTATAAAAACTGTTTTACAATCATTTAACAATTTTACATTTTGGAAAGGATCCTAGAAATAATTTTTGGAGCTGCGTAACTTTTGTAAAATGTTTTTGCAAACTTTATAAAACTGTTTTGATAATTTTAAAATAACAATATTATATTATTCACAATATCATTAAAATGCAATACTTATTATAGTAGTTTTTGAGCAACTCATACTTTTCAGTAGGGGGTGCGGGGGATTTCACGCTAGGTGCATCGTAGATGGATACAGCGGGATTTTGGAAATTTTTGATAATGATATTTTTCATTAGAGATTGTATAGATCTTCTAAAGTTTTCAAGGTTCTCTAAAAGTTATAAAACAGTTTTTATAAAGTTTTCAAAAACATTTTCAAAAAGTTACGCAACTCCAAAAATTATTTCCAGGATACTTTCTAAAATGTAAAATTGTTAGATGATTGCAAAACAGTTTTCCAGAAAACAGGAAACAGGAAACCTATACATTACAGTAAGTGTCACAGCTAGGTACATCGTAGATGGATACAGCGCAACTTTGAAAAATTTAAATAATGGTATTTTTCATTACACATTATATAAATGTTTTTATTATATCCATAACGCTTCATTAAAATATACGAATGCGTTTCGTAGGCTCTATGTATAATTTATTAGAAGGCAGTATATTAAATGCATTATACCATTCATTAAACTGTGAAACAATATAATTCACACGTAATGGAGATGGAGCATGATAATCAATAAATAGTGCCTGTATAGCTTTCTTCCTCCTTTCTTTTATTCTCCACGAAACAGCATATGATATAAAAAACATTCGCAACTCCTCCATAGATTCCATATTAGATATTTTACGTTGCTGTTGTGATTCCTTCAATGCATCCAATGCAATAGCTAAGCCACCAAGATCTGCAATATTTTCCGAAAGGGTTAATTTACCATCTACTTTATGATCAAAATGTGTTCCTTTACTAAATAAATCAACAATTTTCTTCGCTTTCATTTTATATTGTCTAATATCATTCTCAGTCCACCATATATTATCTACAACTAAACTACCGTCTGCATTATATTGCATACCATCTATATCAAATGCATGTGTTATTTCATGTCCAATAACAGCTCCTAATCCTCCATAATTCCATGCAATAGAATGACCTCCCATACAGTAGAATGGCCAATTAACAATACCAGCAGGTAATATTAATCGATTACCTTGGTTATAATAGTATGCATTAACAGCATATACAGGATCATCCCATGTTTTCGCAGTCATAAAATGATTGATATGTTTAATTTCTGATATTGTTTTTGATCTACCAAGCGATAAAATATTTGATAATAGATTGTTAGGAATCAACTCAGGAGATATATATGATGATGATTTATCAGGATATAATAGTCCCATTTTCATTTTCATTACTTTATTCTTCGCAATTCTACGTGTTGTAGAATCCATCCAATCACTTTCATTAATACGATTAATTGTCGATGAACGCAATGATTCCGCAAAATTTACAATATCCTTCTTCAAATTATTATTAGTATAATGATCAATGTATAATCGCGATAGAGGTATTGTTAACCAATCTTGAATTATTTTGAGAGCATACATTTTTTTGGGAAGTCGTTCTGTTATACCTTTCAACCTTTTACTATAAAATTCAAAATAATAATTATTATATGGGTGCGGTAAATATTGTATAGAATGGAGAATTAGATTTGCTTGAAATAATGCCTTCCATAGATCCACGTTATTATCAGATTCACACATATCATTTACAATATTCAACCATTCCTCTGAATCAATCACAACCCTATTAAACGCCTTCCGTATTTTATATTCTGATTTGCTCGTTATATATGATATATGCTTAATAATTACATCCCATAATATATGTGGATATTTCCCAGTTAACTTTTGTAATGTATATGTATTAGATGGTACTCCATTAACATTATCTATATATTTTATATGTGTCGATTCGAAATGAAAAAAATAATCAAGAGGTACACAATCAAACTCGCCACCCAATTTCGTTAACATTTGTATATATGCATTGAATGTTCTGGTCCCACCAGGACCTTTACCATTATAATATGATTCATCAGGGAGACCAAATAATCCTGGTGATATGTGCAGTCTCCAATGTTTTGGATCATTATCTTCTGGTCCACTATATAATATTAATGGGCAATTAATACGATATACCATAAATTCTGCCATTGTTTTACATACATCTTCAACTGATCGTATACAATGTATGGATCGTAATAATTCTTTGAAAGTCACAAGACTGTTATCATTATTATATATAGATTCCATTATTTCTCCAATAACACGCTCATCAGCATGTATGGGTTTCTTATTAATATATTTATTATGGGCATTATCACATATATATTGCAGCTTCTTGTTTATTTCCTGCTCAATTTCTTCACTAACACCAATGGATGTATTATATGGTTGTAAATGTGCATGTTGTGTCCATTTCTTGTTGACGAATGAATAAAAATCATTTCCAGGTAATACATTGTGTGATATATATGGTACAATTGGTGTACTATTGCATGTTTTGACTAGTTTACGGATTGTTTGATTATTCTTGTGGGAATGATGAGTTGATTGATTAATTCGAAAATGTTCGCGAGAATGGTGTTTGTGTTGTTTTCTTGTTTGCCCGCGTGATGGCGCCATTCTTTTTATTTCTCATTATATTTCTTTGTACAGATGATTCCGTTGTACTATAATTATA
>JACCDY011001513.1_pt1 | contig 11260 bp, 14 predicted proteins | sample 7446391 | NCBI WGS metagenome assembly JACCDY01 (sample SAMN15323451, study PRJNA562643) | freshwater metagenome | isolation source: river surface water | place: USA:Blue River Watershed | collected 2017-08-18
AAGAAATAAAAAAACAGTCGACAAAATGAAGGGAATTACCTGGAAATCTCCAAGAATGGATCAGAGGTGGAGAAGAAACCTTCTTTGTTGCACAATTTGCTGCATGAAAAAGATGCAACAAAATTATCACGGGTATTCGCTTGAATTTCGGCTTTCACATGAACTTGCGCTCTTTTAAAATAAATGCATTTTTGAATCATATCATTCTTAGACCTGGATATTCTTTAAAGTCTCACCTTTCGTACCCAGAAATCGGTAACATCAACACTTGTGAAGGAGCTCTCATGAGGTTGCTTAAAACGAATTCTACCTTTCCCAACAGAGTGTGTTTTGATGTATCTGTAGGTGGGATATTACCGTTTTGATGATAAACTTCAATTTCATACTAAAATGGATACATTCCAGAAGGTAAAATATGTGGGCAAGAGATTATTGTAAATTGCAGCATGAACACATACCGTTTCATTCCTCTCAAAATTATATTCCACAGAGAAGTTTGTTGTCCAATCAGCACTTGATGTATCCGCTTTTGGTTCCTTCATATTCAAAGAACTCTTAATAAAGAACCCATATCAATGTTCCAAAGACTTACCGTTACTCCCAACGCGACTCGAGCATTACAGAACTCCTCAGTTCGGAATATTACAGCAAAAGGGTTCGGATTTCCACTTTCAAAAAGAGAATATGTTACTAGGACACGCATATCATCAAATTACAAGAAAACCTGGAGAATATGCCTTTCAACACCAATCCTTTGGCAGAAAGAAATAGACTTATCGTCTCCAATACCCTTCCATTTGGAGAACTTGTCATTGTTGTCCGGATATGAGAGAGCAATTGAGAACTGCTTTCAAAATGGATGCCATATAGAAGGATAGAATAAGTAGTTGTCTGATTTAGGATTCAAAATGGATCTCTATTCACCATATTGATATGCACTAGAAGCGCTAAAATACCGAAGTCTATATAGAGTATTGTATGTATAATATGGGCGGAATACACAGCGTAGTGGTCTACAAACAGACGCGCCCAGCAGCAGCAGCAGAGCGCCACGCACAGCAGAGAGCAGAGGCAGCAGCAGCAGGCCAGCAGCAGGCATCATAATGCGTTCTCTGCTGCGCTCGTATACGTGCTGCTGCGGCCTGCTGCCTCCAGCAGCACCTTGCTCTTGCCACGCTGCACTTCTTTAGCTACAATTCAACTATCTATCCCCCTCTATCAGTGTTGGTCTTCTTAAATTCGCTTACGTAGCCTATCTACATTACAGTAATAGGATAACCATCCCGTTCATCATGATAACATCATTAATTTACGTATGTCTATTATAGAACTTTCTGCTACCTTTTATGATATGTACAGAAGCATCGATCAAGATCTAAGAAGAAACTGATAACGACAAGATATATCAAGCAATCGTAAATGTTTATTTGTGATTCCTCTCAGATGACTGCCAATCTTTGTCAACTATTCACCCTTCTTCCTCTTTGACTATAAGCGACAAGCGAGGTTGTCAATTTACGATAATGGCATAAAAATTATAAACTAAACTCACAGATAGTTCGTTGACAGGACCTTGATTTGAGCGCTTATTATCGGAAGATTGTGACGATACCACTGGTGGTTGGGAAGGCACGGATGAAGCTCCAAATCCAATCGTTGTGGAGCTGCTAGCGCTACCAAACCCAATAGTTGTGGTGCCTTGACTTGAAGAGGAAGACTTTGCCTTCATACAAACCAAATGTAAAACACAAATAATCAGATGCGATCAAAAGACCAAGCTAACCTTCTCTTCTTTCAATTCTACTTCCAATGCACCAACAGTTTCATTTAACACATCCACTAAATCTTCAACTTCTGCCCGCTCTTCAGCCGACTTATCTTTCTTGATAGCTAGCCACAGTTCCAATGCCTACAAAACAAGCATTAATAAGTTAGAGCTGAAGATGCCAGAAACACTCACCTTTTTTGAAGTGTTGTAATGATGTAAAGCTTTTTGCATTTCCTCGGTTGGATTGCTAATGGTTTTTTCCTTGGAGTTGTACAAATGCGTAGTGGCCAATGTATAGTGGATAGAGGAGACAGCTCTAGTAAATCAAACAAGGTAACGATACAATTAAGACATATCAAAAGAGAAACCAACCTATCGGATGGATCGCAAACCACTTCTCTAATTTTCAAAGCGGATTCATATTCTTGCAACGAGCCAGCAATGTCTTCATTCATTTGTTTCACATCTCCCAATCGGACATATACTTCCGATAGAAGCCTATTCTTGTCCGAATTTGGTTGTTTCTCTAATATGGAGCGAGCAACCTACAATAAAAAAATAGGCATTATTGGTTTAAGCTAATTCTTTCCAACTAATAGATGCCATTCATACATCTAAAACCTCCCACGCAATCTGCAGATCTCCTTCTGCTTCATCCCCACCGTCATCATTTTCTTCACCACCTTCCTCATCATCACCACCTTCCCCATCTCTAGCATCATCTTCATCAACTACGTCATCCTCTTTCTCTGCATCTCCTTTTTCGCCATCAACATTTCCTAAAACGCCCTGTGCGGAGTTCTCCTCCTCCTTGGTCAATAAAGCGTTACCATACTCATAGTACGCCTTTGCGCAGTGCGGACTCAAATCACCATAAGTTTCAATGCTAAAGAATTTGGAATCAATCGAAATTTTCTTAAACATACAGGTGGTTACTAGTTACCATGTTTGTAGAAGGGATGAAAATAGCTCAATCGCATCTTCATAATTCTTTTCAGACAGGCATTTACACCCTTGTTCATAGCGAGGGTCTTCGTTGATAGCCACATTAGCAAGTGTTTCAGCTTCACAATTCATCTCTTAAGGGGCGCTTTTTTTCTCACAGTGATGAAGTATACAATATACCAACTACCATCCATGTGCAACAAAGTACAATATAAAACCACCAACAAGGCGACAGGGCAACAAGCGCCACCCAAGCGAATTACACAATACAAATTCAAAACGCCGTTTGAGCTAAACCAGGATTTAACCGATTTAATTAATCCCAACATGTATTGTAGAATAAGTTTGTCAGTAATAAGCATACAACATGGTACTTCCTCCGTTATATCATATTCCTTATTCTATACAGTATATGTAATATTTCCAGCGTAGATTCGGTTACCCATGAAAAAACAGAACAAGATAAACAGATGAAATGATGCAAGAGCTACAGTTTTTACTTTATTTCCAAATGAAATTTGATATAATTCATCACGCTTAAGTCGATAAAATTCTCTTGGAATAAGTACTTCTGCAAATTGGGCAGCTAATTTTCTGCTCACACAACATTGAACAAGTAAATAAAATATTCATAAATATAGTGCGACTATACTCACCTCACTTCTAGAAAACCTCTCAAAACTTGTTAAACAAGCTTCATGGAACAAATGAGTACAACTCAATAATACACTCTTCTTTTGATTGTGATGTTGCATCAACGATGAATGCTGGCTGTCAAAAATATTATATTCGAATGTAGTTGTCATGGGTATCATACAAATCGCGCAATCACAAGCACCACGCAGAATAGCCTGATCCAAAACATCTAAACACAACTTATTATTGAAAAATAAAAAATATAATAATCATGGTTTACCTTTCCACGGTCCATTTGATTCAATGCATACTTCTAATGGATCGAAAGCAGGTATTCCGGATAGATGACAGTTTTTTTCCTTATCCATAACGATACCAACATGCGATGAACTTGGAACATCTAAAGTTGGTGGATCCGCTTGGCCACCATTTAAACGATTTTGTAGCATTTGTTCAAACAGCATATCTAATTGCCTGCTTTGATCCAGAGTTTGCTCCATTGATCTGATAACGTACTAATTACATCTGAATCAATTCCATCTGTCGATAAAAGTACCTGATTAATGAGTTCACTTGATTGGCTCTTGTATCCACCGATTGGTCAATTTTGCGGGACATCAAGCAGAATTCTTGGTCAAAAAATCGCTTCCTTCTACTTTCATCACCATTACCAGAACGATAAAATCTCCTCAATGATAGCTTGAATTGTTTCCTGGCAATGTAACCTCTGTAAAGCGCTTGAATTCGTTTAGCACAGTGCTTTTGATGCCCAATAGTTCCAAGATTGGTAAGTTTCTTTTGGTAATTCTTGGTTCTGAGGAAATTGACTTACAACATATTAATATCAAAATATAATGTAATATACCTGCATAGAGAACATACTAAATCAGAAGTTTTCATAAAATTTTCAAATGATCTCAAACACACTTTATGGAATATATGACCACAACTTAGCAGAACTTCTTCACCCGAAACAAACTTCTCCATACATATAGGACAACAGCAATCAGGGTCCACTTTCCGTTGTAAATGCCCTTCTAAAACGTACCATTCCAAAGGCTTCATCACTTCTTTCTCAGATTTTTGAGGAATCGCCGTTTGACCATATGGCAGCATCAACCCACGTCTTTGAGCTAGTGACGACACTGTTTGACTTGCAACAGGAAAGAAATAACCACAGTTTCCACAATGTTCAATCCTCTTGCTTGAACTAGATCCGTCATTCACAGGCAAAGTATTCTTGTGTCCACATGAAACACACAGTATAGGGAGAGGTTCATTGCTGTTAGAACCCCCCTGGTTACACTTAGTTTTCTGTGCATTTCTTCGTGAACCTCGTCCACCAGGATTCGTTGAGATTCCTGGCATTGGAATACCATACTTCTTTGCCATTTCTGCCTGAATAGCAGCGGCATCGATAGAAAATGATTGAGGAGGTGGTGTCAATGGATTATATGATGGTCTACTGTTCATCTCTATCAAAACTCAAAAGAACAAAAGACTTTGCAACAAATATTGAAGAAAACAATACCAAATAGATACGCCAATGCGCCAATGCATATATGTGCTGTGAGAGAGGCGGGGTAATAGAGTCTAATAACGGCTTGATCACTGATTATTTCCGCAAGAATTTCAGGAATTTTACTGTGAGAAGCAAGTGTGCACTACTTCTGGTGACATTGTGTAGCGAATATTGTATAATTAATTAACTTTTGCCTATCCCATTTCACCTTTTAAGTCTACTATTTTCGCTGCATCAGTGCATCAGTTGAAACCATTCAACATGACAGACGTGGGTACCTTTGCATCTGCACCGAACAATCATCGTAAATTACCAATCAATATTGATCTCAATCGCGATGAAGTAGCTGTTCACAATGATATTCGAAATTTAGTACGTGATATGCTTTCATTGCCTCAAAGTGAAGCTACTGCCTTGACAGTGAAAATTATGACTGGAGGATTGACAAATCGTTTGTTCCTTGTTGAGAATCCATCTCACCCAGAGTATCACGTCATTGTCCGCTTCTTTGGAGAAGGAACTCATGAATTCATTGATCGTCACGGTGAGAACATGGTTTTCTCCGCATTATCTGATCATAAATTTGGACCAAAGTTTGAGGGTTTGTTTGAGAATGGTCGTGTAGAAGGTTATATTCATGGACGTGCCTTATCTCCAGCCGAGATGTCTCAGCCATCGGTTTATCGTACAGTCGCAAATATTGTTCATAAATTACATACACTTCACTTACCAGAGTTTTTCACTCATCAACGCACAACATCATTAGCTGAAGGAAGTATGCCACAAATTCATCCCGATCATACACAAGCGAATCGCACCAGTCCGTGGATTTGGCAAAAGATTCAATTATTCTTTTCATTGGTCGACGTTACTATCAAGAAATTGAGTGAATCATCAACACCAGAGGATGTCGCTAGACTAGAAAGGTATCATTCATTAGGCTTGGATAAAATGCTCAAGGAGAGTCAATGGTTGCAACATAAGATTGAGCAAATTATCTCTCAGCTCGCACATCACATGCATTATCATGATCACGTCCATGGATTGAAGGCACCTGATGGTGTGCATGATCGTGTCAGCATGAGAGACAAAGGAATGGCATTTGGATTGGAAGAAGTTCTTTGCCACAACGATCTCCTCTCTGGAAACTTGATGGTCACAAGTAACTCTCCGTTCTTGAATCCTGACGTGGAAGATAATTCGGCTGAAGTACGGCTGATCGACTACGAATACGCCGCTTACAATTATCGTTGCTATGATTTGGCAAATCACTTTTGTGGTACTTCTCTTCTCTTTCTTTATAATTTTATTGGTTTGATGTATGTTTGGTGCTAGAATTTGCCGGTTTTGACTTTGATGTTAAGGACTTTCCAGACGGAGCAATTCGCCGCGACTTTATTAAAAGCTACTTGGAAACTAGTCGCGTCAAGGATATGTATGACGACGAGTTTGTAGATGGCTTTGAAAATATGGTTCTATTGATGACTCTTTTATCGTGCTTGTTCTGGGGCACATGGGCAGTAGTACAAGCTGGGAAGGACCTTGGTATTGACTTTGACTATTTGTCTTACGCGAAGCGCAGATTTGATGGTTACTTCTTCTTCAAGGAAGAATTTGATTTGGAATATTAAAATGCATGCAATATGTAATGATTATTACCGTGACAGTTAATATCATGGTATCAGCATTGTCTTCCTGTATGTGTAAGCAGTTAATGCTCGATTCAATTTTCGGAAGCTGATTTTGCTATAGAGCGATTACACTGCGGAGAACTGCCTAACTTTAATATTTTGGTGTTGCTATTATCTGTTTGATGGATAACGAATAATTGTTGTTGGTTATCTTTGCATTTTTTGTATCCTTCCATACTCTTTGTTTTGCATTGCTAAAAGCAAGAATTTGGTAATTTAACCCAATTAAGAAACCTGTTATCATATCCCAACCTCTCAACTTAATCATCATTATCATTCGATACTACTACTTACAAAATAGACAATTCTAGGTGAAAATGCATTTTGGATTTTCTTTCATACAGCACAGCTGTAAAAAAGTGTCTAAACATAATTCAATTCCTGATATATATTATAATCTATACTTATATACAAAATATTGAAAATGTCCAACGATTGCCGTAGAAGCAATAGACTACTACTTATCTTCATAGTGATGTTTTCTGAAACTGACATACTGAAGGACAAAATCTTGATAATAACATTGTTATTTCAAGTTGGCATTGATATGACTACAAATCGACTGCTTTGATGAATAGATCTACGTAAGTTATAAATTGATAAGCCTTTAGTAAATACTGGACCAGCATCTTCTTTTCCATATCGAAAAACATAATAATTCAACCCCAATACTCCCCCCATTACTTCTAAAAGGTTGATGTTAAAATTTTCTGGACGTACCTCCACAATTGTTGTATTGGGATGCATGAAGAGCATATTGGTCATCCCTGCACCATGAACACCAAATGCAAACTTTGATCCACTGAACAATTTGACAGTATCTTCAAAACTCTCATTACCAAAAACCCGTATAACTTGATATTGAGACCCAAATGCATCAATTAACTCTTGCGTAGTTTCTTCTCCCGTCGAGATCTTTCGAGTTGAGTCGAACTTTCGAGCATAATATTTGATTCTTTGGGAATGATATGCGACTTGGTAGTTTGGACAACTTGAGTTGCATGGCCTGTGCAATATTTTTCATGAAGTATCCGCATTTACCCATTAATGTCATGATGGCGTAAGGTGCAGAAATAATAGTAAATTCATCATCGAGTCCATACATATTCAATGAATTTGGTTCGATGTCAAAGAACCTTAGCAATGAAAACATTTTAGTTCTTCCCAATCTGCAACGAACAATAATTTTCACTTTGGGATCAAGCAGTAAGATCGGTTTCAATGTCAAGATAATCGAATAGACTCCTATAACTTCATGGAAATATTAGTCAAAATATGGTTGTGTCAAAACGACAACAGCTTCATCATAGAATATCCCGTTTGTATACGGATATGTATAATTGAAGAACCTCGGATGCCAACCTGTATCCGCACAACCTCCACGAAAATAGAGGGACTTTGGATCGAACACTCGACAATCTCTGTTGATAAGAACATTCCCTCACGGCCACTATGTGAGTTACTTGCATTAATATCATCTAATGAGGTCCCTACTTCATTTCCAAACATTCTCTTCCACAATAACACGTTGGAAAAATTACTCCCATAACATGGTGAAAATCCTTGTGTGCGCGTCGGGACATTATGATAGAGTGCACTGCGATTAAATAGATTTACCACCTGGAGTTCTGTATAAACAATTGAATTTGATACAGCTTGTTGAAGAGATTTCGCAAAATTGATTTCACTTAGATTGAGTGGTTGGCAATTAATAGATGCAAAAGCAATTTCCTCTTGATCAAAGAGAACGAGCCAGAGCTTCTTTTCTAGTTTGTGTTCATAGATAGTGATCCTTCAACAAAATTTTTCAATTCAAAGATCAGGGTTGTTTGAAGAAGAAAAATCCAATGGTGTGGCACCATAGTAATAACCATCAGAAGGGCTGTGTAAACCCACTCCACACCATTTAAAGCATTGTAGATCTGGTGAAGTGCATTGAACTCAGATGATGGAAAATTACATGCTCTCGTTGTAAAACTATGGACAAATAGAAGCCAAAACAAAGTAAACGTAGTAGAAATAGAATACATTCTTCTCGAACAGGAAAAGCTATGACGAGTTGCCCCTCATCATACATACGAACTGGATGACGAGGCAGCTATTGTTCGATATTTTCAAAAAGAAAAAGCAAAAGCTAGTGTCACAGAGAGACAATCTATTTCAGAACTTTCCTTCAAAGATAACGAGGAAAGGATTTCAACGATTGGTGAATACTATGGCGTCCATCACGCATATTCTGACGCACAACTGCTAATGAACATCCCTTCAGTGATATGAACATCATGGAAGACGCCATAGTCCCCATAATCCTCATCGAATTACAGGAAGAGCCTTCTCATTGTCTGAATGTCTGGACAGAATGGATATTGTAACAAAACGTACAATAAATAAATAAAAATAATACTTCTACTTATCTAAAAAGAAAGAAAGCAACTCCTTGCTCTTGCCGAAGTATAACGTATATGGTATAGGTGTGAGGTGTGGCGGGCTGCCGGCCTGCTGCTGCTGCTGCGGCGCTGTGCTCTCTCTCTCTCTCTATCTGCTGCTAGTGGTTCATCATCCAAAAACAACATTTTACTGCACCATTGTGCGCTTGTACCACACCAAAATCCCTTTTGACATCTGGCATCTAATGGTAATTAGAAATTGGCAAAATGATTGGAATCAACCGTAATTTATTGTCAAGCAATCTACTTGGTGAAAAGGTTGCGCCATCGGGGGCAGTTGTTTCCTCCTCTCTCCGAGACTTACCAAAGATTATGGAAATTTCACTCCCATTCTCCCAGTATCCCACAACCTTAAATACATCTACTGGAAATGATGTAGATTTCAATAATTTATCAGCGGCATCTATCGAAGTTCGGCATCATCCATCAAGTTCCACCTCCAGTGGTTCCAACGGCGCCTCTGGTCTGTCGTCGCTGTGGAACTGGTTATGTACAACCGCATCACCGACCACTCGAGCAATGGATTTTATCATTCCACTTCTCCATCACCATAAAGCATTTTTTGCAATCAAACGGAACTCTGAAGTTATCATATCTCGAAGTTCTGATGGATTCGTCTCTTCCAATTTGATGGAATTTATGCTATTGAACAAATCAAAGTTAAGAGGAGAAGTACTTTCCGTGGCATGGTCGAATGATCAGTCACCAGTTATTCTCATCGGAACAACATCAGGATTGACAGCAGTTCGCCTTCCATATGCATCAGCAGCAGAGACGATTCCTCTAGATTTAGCAAACGTTGAATTGCGTTCGTTGACCAGTGTCAATTTTCCAGTCACAAGTGTATCGGCCTCGCCACTTGGCAGACTTGCTGTTATTGCTTCCGAGAATAAGGTTTATTTACTTGATGTTTGGCAGGATCAGTTGTCACTCATATTTCAAGGCAACTTCTTTTCTTCAACTGTTGTCGAGAGAGTAATTTGGTCGAATTGCAATGATAAAGTATTTGTACATTACAGGTTAGAAACCTTATTCTTTCGATGAAATTTTTCTCTGTGGTTGAATATGCATGTTTAAGCAGAAATGAGAAAGTTATCGTCCTAGAAACTTTTTCTTGGAAGTCTTGCTCATATGTAATAGCCACTGGTGATGACACAACTGTTGATGAGGAAACTACCATTAAATATTGTTGGGGAAATTCACATCAGACATTGTATCTTAATAATTCACGATCCATCTTCAAAGTGAATCCAGATACAGAAAATCCCAAGACAAAATCTCTAGAGTGCATAGACATTGGTTCTTCAAATGGCTTAGCGGCTGTTGGAAGTAATGTTATTCATGATTATGAATTGTCTAATAATGGTCGGTTTTTGGTGGTTTCGTATCGAGATCTCCAGACCAATGAAATAGGAGAAGCGTTAGATGTATTTGAATGTAAAGATGCAGAATATATTTTGTTTAAACGTATTAGGTAAGTGCCAAAACATTTATGAATGTCCATTTATTGAGAAATCATTTATTCAGCACCATCAAGAGACCTAGTATTGGTAGCAAGGCTAGCCCGTTAATATTCCAATTCGCTGTTCATTCAGATGGATCAAGAAAGCACGGAAAGAAGAAAATTGATACCACCGAACAAGATATTTATCTTGATAAAAGCGATGATTTTTCAAGGAAATTATTGCTTTTCCCTCCAATTGAGGTCCGTCGTCAATCCCAAATGGGTCCAGTCGCTGAAAGATATTTTTTGTGGGTTGTTTGGTCTGATCATGCCCTTTCTTCTTATTTGGTAAATTGAGTCACAACAAAATTATAAAGCAGAAAGAAAAAATATTTTAACTGTCAAACTCCATTCTTCAATATTTACATATCAACTGCATATCTTCCAACTCGTGAATTAGCTTCAAGCATAACACACAAGCAGATAAATAATGCAACAGCGATTTTAACTATAATACAATATATGGAAATCTATCAACTACACCTTGCCTTGTTTGAGCATGTCAACCTGTCGCTTCCATCGCTCGATCCAACTCTGTTCTTGCTTGAGAATTGTCGAGTACTCTTCTCGTACATCATGAAAGAATGTGTGTAAATATTGTAAATACTTTGCCAATGCGTTGGCTCGTTCTTCCAAAATAATACGATGAGCACTACTGACCAGACCTTCAACGCTGCTGGAATCTTTAATTTTTTGCATCCAAGGTGTTGGGATTAATGATGGTGGAGTAGTGGGGGTTGGGGCTGG
>JACCDY010946990.1_pt1 | contig 11259 bp, 11 predicted proteins | sample 7446391 | NCBI WGS metagenome assembly JACCDY01 (sample SAMN15323451, study PRJNA562643) | freshwater metagenome | isolation source: river surface water | place: USA:Blue River Watershed | collected 2017-08-18
CGAACCGTTGCATCATGTCAGGGATGGTATGCAGGTTGTAATCTTCAGCTGGCGCAGGATAACCACTCACACAATGCAACACCGCGAGTTCTTTGCAGCCTCCGGCGCGAGCTGCGTCAATTGCCTCCTGAATTTCTTCAGCATCGGCCATTCCAGTCGAAATGATTATGGGCTTGCCTGTGCTTGCGGCGTATTTGATCAGTGGCAGATCCACAGCTTCAAACGATGCAATTTTATAAGCTGGCGCATTCAGGTCCTCAAGCAGATCGACAGCTGTGCTGTCAAATGGCGAACTGAAGATTGTGATTCCCAGTTGCCGGGCGTTTTCAAATAGGGGCTTATGCCATTCCCAAGGGGTGTGAGCCCATTCATACAAGTCATATAAAGTTCTACCCGCCCAAAGACCATCTGTTATTTGAAAGTCTGGCAGATCACTATTGAGTGTCAATGTATCCGGCGTATAAGTCTGCATCTTGATGGCGTCAGCACCTGCTTTCTTTGCCTCTTTAATAATTTTAAACGCTGCCTCAATATTGCCATTGTGATTGGCGGACATCTCTGCAATTACATACGGAGCGTGTGATGGTCCAATTTTTCTACCATTAATGCTGATTTCATTAATCATGGATTTTCTCTAACTTTACGGTGTATCGGATTCCAAGATATTCAAAATAGGCCGGGAATCTATTTGGATCACATACGCGGATCAAGTCAAACTGTTCAGCTATCGATTTATGGATGTCAAGTTGACTGTCTGCTGGTATGCGTTTTTGGTAATAAATTTCGTCATCCATGTCTTTCTGATTAAATGGTAACAGTGTGTCGAAGTTATGAACAGCAAAATTAATCAACTCCACTTCTGCTTCGAATAATAGTTGGTTGATTTCATCCCACAGCGCATGCTTTGGAATGGAAATATTCAGCTTATGCCAGATCCTACCGCTGTCAACTTTGTCTTCTGCTTCTAACAGAGAGAGCGTTATAGCCTCAGCTCCATTGACGATTTCCCAAATGTGAGGGCTCCAACCTCTACCTTTTGGCAAATCACTAGCATGTAGCACCAAACTAACCGAATACTTTTCACGGTCTCTTCCGCTGATGATTTCAGAGCATGAAATCAAAAACAGAATGTCTCCCCCGCGAAGTTCACTTTTTCTTTGCAACAGCTCAACCTCATGTGCATCTTTCTGTGTGGCCATCCAAGCTTTAAGATATGTATTGACTGGATGATTTATATCACTGCAAAGCAGGGTGATTTTCATTTATACATTCCTCCATTCTTTGGACTGTTTTAGTCGCGCCCCGTCCATCACAAACAGCTGCAGCACTTTTGGACAATTCATTCAAAACATCACCATCTGCCACTTTTGCAATTAAACTTGGCAACGCATCTTGTAATTGCTTAAGTTCAACAGTAATTACAGATCTCGCTAACTGATGCGCTGCGTTAATCTCTTTTTGGTTTGCAGCAAGAACTAACTGAATAGCTGGCAAGCCCAAGCAGCAGCGCTCCCATGAAGTAATCCCCGCCGCACCAATGCACAAATCACTTTCCGCCATCAGCTGCGCCATGTTGTTTACGCCTGCCAGTACTTGGACTGGGCGGGGCATGGCCGCCGCTTGGGCTTGCACTTGTGCCAACCATAGTGCAGTTGAGCCCATAACAACGGTGATGCGCAGGTCGTTTGGCAGTTCGCAGCTAACGAGTGCTTCCAGCACCTGACCGGTGGCGTTTCTCTGATCAACACCGCCCATGGTGACAAGCAGGTTTTTCAGCTTAGGTTTAGCGCGACGTTGCATGCTGTATTTACGCCATTGGTAAAATTCAGATCTCAGTAGAGCGTATGTAGGGCCTATCAGAGTTTGCGTGTGGCGGTTTAGCAGCCTGTCGTAGGCTTTTGCTTGCCGACCTAGGTTCTGATCAAGGAGCAGGTCACAGTCGTGGATGCGGTCAGCTAAGTCATCAATAGCCATGATCTGTCGGGTATACGGCCGCAGTACCTTTTCCCAACGATGGTCCAGGGCGTAGTGGTCAACCACTAACCAGTCCACAACTTGGCTGCCTAGTGCCTGCAGGGTTTGCGCCGCATCGCTTGTCCAATCAGTGCCGAGCCATTTGGCGTGTGTTGGATCCGCGGGAACGGTGAATGAATCGTCTGCATGCGCCAGAGCAATCGCTGCGTGTCCACGCTGGGCAATCAGATCCAACAAGTGACCAACGTGAGGGCGACTAATGAAGGTGCATTGCGCACCCCGCTCACGCAATGCATCGGCCAGCGCTAGGCAGCGCATTACATGGCCAGTGCCAATTTGCAGTGAGGCATCGGTGCGAAAGATGATTTGCATATCACCCCGTAAATGGTTGTCTAACTTCTACCCCTGCAGCAGCCAGTGCAGCTTTTGCACCTGCAGGTGTTTGTTCAGTAAAGTGAAAAATGCTTGCTGCAGCAGCAGCTGAAGCTCCCGCATTTTTAACAGCGTCCACCATATGCTGGTAATTACCTGCGCCACCGGAAGCAATCACCGGAATATTAACCGCGTTCACAACCGCCTCAATCAAGGCTAGGTCATAACCTTGCATGGTTCCGTCTCTATCAATAGAAGTGATGAGTATTTCACCCGCACCACGATCCTCCAGCTCACGAACCCATTGAATCACCTCGCGACCCGTGGCTTTTATGCCAGCATGGCTGAAACACATCCACGCATCATCTTGAAAACGTACATCTACACTGGCAACCACACTCTGAGCCCCGTGCCTGTCGGCAATTTCGTTAATGAAAGCAGGGCGAGCATAGGCGGCTGTGTTAACTGCCACCTTATCAGCACCAGCTCGCAGCAAGTGCTGAACTTGATCAATTTTTGTAATTCCACCGCCTACCGTTAAAGGCACGAAACAATCTTGACCAAATTCTGCAATCGACTCAAAGTCAGGATCATCAGAAGACAGGTGTGCCACGATATCTAAAAGAGCTAATTCATCGACTTCGCGCTGGTTGTAGACCTTAACAGCTGGCAACACAGGCCCCACTCGGCGCCAACTGTCAAAAGCCACGCCCTTCACCAAGCCAAACTGCTTCCATAGCAAGGTCGGTATAACTCGCACCTTCAGCATGCCGGCCTCTCAATAAAATTTTTAATGACTTTAAGACCCGCTCTAGAACTCTTCTCGGGGTGAAACTGCGTACCCCATACATGACCTCGACGCACAGCTGCCGTTACTGTTATGCCGTAGTCCGTGGTGGCAATGACGTCTGATGTGTATTGGGCTTCAAACGCATAGCTGTGAACAAAATAAAAGTCTGTGTCTGCAGGAATCTGCTGAAACAACGGGTCAGTAACCTCGCTACTGGTGACCGCATTCCAGCCTGCGTGAGGCACTCGCAATTGACAACCTAATGCACTTAGATGCTTCACCTTACCAGGTACAAATCCTAAACCTGCAACCGACTCACCATTGATAGCCCCCTCCGTGCCGCTGTCAGCCAGCAATTGCATTCCGACGCATACACCGAGAAGCGGTCTGTTATAGCCCAACACCTCTTCTTTTAAAGCCTCAATCCAATGCCCGGCCTCCAGCATTCGTACGCAGTCGGAAAAATTACCGACGCCTGGGAGTATGAGGCAGTCCGCTGCATGCATATCTGACGCTCGGTCAACCAGTACTGGCGTAACGCGTAACACCTCCAGTGCCCGAACTACAGAACCTAAATTTCCCACGCCGTAATCAATGACACCAACTTTCATATGTCAGCACTTAAATATTGTCATAATTGATTTTGGTCAGGTTACCGCGACGGTCTTTAACCAAAGCACCACTTACATCACGTTTAAATATTTTTTTATTAGTGAATTGATCACATAGGCGAATGAATTCATCCACCGACATATCGAGCGGATCCAAAATATCCCTCAATGGCTTGCCCAAATACTCCCAAGGGAACAAGCCATCTAAACGCCTTACAGCTTCAATTCCGTCTTGACGCGTCAAACGACCACGGCGGATATGTAAACAAGCCAAGTCAGTTGCACGACCGAAACCAAATTTTAAAAACTTAAAATAATCATGAATGCCTGTGTGGTAGTTGTCTAAATTTTCATAATTCACCATTGAGCCCTCAACCACCTTATGGTAAGTTTGGAAGCCATTGGCTTGAGCGATTAATGTATTGGATAGTCCATCCCAAGGAATGTAATGCCCTAAAAATAAACCTGTCACCCCAACGCGTTGCAACTCTTCATCTGTGGGGTATGTGTAAGGAATGAGGTGCTTGGCCTCAATCCCTTCTTGACCAACCAAGTCTGAAACCCGCAAGCCCAACATTCCGCCAAATTCCTCTAGCCATCTGCGCGTTAGCACGTTGTTATCAGCAGCGGCAGCAGGTCCGCCATACTCATTTTGCGAGTTCTCCCCCCAAACAATCAATGGCACATTAAATTGAACTGCAGCTCGAACTGGTATGGTAAAAATACCTACATGCTCTGGCCATGAAATATCCCCCACCTGAGTCAACGCGACACGGTTGAGCTTGGCGCGAATCAAAGGATTGGGCGAAACCTCGATGTAATCAACTCCCAAATGCTTAAGGTTCTCAATATTAGTCCTACCCAATATAGACAAATCACAAGTTGTGGATGTGACGCACAGTGGGTTCAGTCCCAACTGAAGCATGCGCACCACTTGGTAAGTGCTATCCTTACCGCCGCTAACCGGAACAATGCAATCCCAATTAGCCCCGTTTTTCTGACGGTATATATCGAGTAGCTTTAAAAGTTCTTGGTAGCGCTCATCCCAATCAACCTCTTTGCGCTTCTCAAAACTTCGGCATGCATTACAAACCCCATGTTCATCTATATGTAAGTCAGGCTTGGTATCTGGCATAACGCAGCATTTGCAATACTTAAGCATTTCAGAAACTCCAAAAATTTATTTTTTTTCCATCAAAAACCAAGTAATGTCATCTTGGGGGAAATTAGGATCGCGTCGATAAGAAAAACCATAATCGATCAATTTAAGTTGAGGATGTCTTTCCATCATTTCTCCAGCAAAATCTCGCTTAAAAAGGCGGTCACTGTGGCCTCTATAAGATATTGCGACGGGCGCTGGGTTGTAGTATTCAGCAACCAAGAGATACCGACCACATGATGCGAACAATTTGTCATACACCTGTGACAACACCTCTGGATTCAGGTGAATCAAAACACCTTTGATCAGGGTTAGATCCCATTGCTGCGTGCCAGAAAAATCTAGAATTGACTGGTTGTGAACTTGGTTGGCTGGAATAACCTTACCCAGTTCCTCTGCAGCGTCTGCGTTAATTTCGATGGCATGAACATCAAGCCCAGGATGCAGCAACTTTAAAGCCTTGAGATTCATACCGATATTGGCACCAAACTCAATGCAGCTTTTAAACCCTCTGGCTTGATGCAATGCTTTGGCAAAAAAAGCCAAATTCGAGGCCAATAAGGCATCACCTTGATTGCGCTGTATGTACTCAGTTCCGAAATTACCTGCCCAAAAGGCTTCTTGCTCAGTTTTAAAGCTCATGATTTTCTTTCTGTGGTTTTATTAAGAATTTCAAACATCAATTCGGCACGAGTCCAATCGTCCATCGTGTCTACATCTTGTACTCTGTAGCGCGGCAACACGATAGGGGACGCGAATTCAGAGTACAGAGGGATTTCTGCAAGCCAAGCAGATGCACTTCCCCAATAGAACTGCCCTGCATCGTGATAGGCCTCCTCAAGGTCTTGCGATCGTGTTTGGAAATGCCCAGGTTTAAACATTTCGATTCGCTCAAATTCTGTTATTCGGAAAGCCCTTTGAATTGGTGCAGCAAAATTTGTGACAGTAAAAGCATATTGAGCATTCGATTGCTGCAACACTTCAAAACCTTTGCGCAGGTCTTGGGCTCGCACAAAAGGAGCTGTCGCGTAAAGGCAGCATGCATACTGCACTTGGCCGACCTGCTCGCTCATATGTTGAACTGCATGGGCGACAACAGGAATAGTTCCCGTGTAATCGTCCGACAATTCCTGTGGACGCATGAAAGGCACTTCTGCCCCATGAGCACGAGCGACATCGGCAATTTCTTCGTCGTCCGTACTTACTATGATGCGGTCAAAACAGCCAGAAGCCTTGGCAACGTCTATAGACCAAGCAATCATCGGCTTGCCACAAAACGGCTTGATATTTTTACGGGGTATACGCTTGCTGCCACCGCGTGCTGGAATAATGGCCAACCTCATCAGGAAAGCACCTGCTCAAGCACAGCCACTACACGGCCTTGCTGAGCCTCTGTCAGAGTTTGATACATAGGAAGGCTGATGGCTTGAGCGTAGTAGTTTTGCGCCTCAGGAAAGTCATCGGGCTTGAAGCCCATGCGCTGATAGTAGGGTTGCATATGCACCGGTATGTAATGCAAATTCACACCAATACCCTGCTCTCGCAGCGCCTCAAACACCTGCCTATGACTCATGGTCATTTTGTTCAACTGCAAGCGCACCACATACAGGTGAAGCCCAGAGTAACTATCCGGGTGTTGCCACGGCAAAGTCAGCGGCAAATGGGCCAACAAAGCGTCGTAGCGCTTAGCCAGTACGTGACGGCGTGCCACATAGTCATCAAGACGCGTCATCTGGCTTACGCCCAAAGCAGCTTGCAATTCCGTCATTCGGTAGTTGTAACCTAGTTCAATCTGCTGGTAATACCAAGGCCCATCGGGTTCGTGCGTCATATGCGCCGGATCGCGCGTAATACCATGGCTGCGCAATAATGCCATTTTGTTAGCTAGCTCTTCACTGTTGGTCAGCGCCATGCCGCCTTCGGCTGTCGTGATAATTTTGACAGGATGAAAACTAAACACCGTGATGTCGCTGAACCGGCCATCGCCAATAAAGTCACCCTTGTAACGCCCGCCAATAGCGTGCGAAGCATCTTCGATGATCTTGAACCCATACTCGTTGCTCAGGGCATTTATAGCAGCCATGTCGCAAGGCTGTCCACACAAGTGGACTGGCACCAATACCTTGGGCAATTTCCCCTGCTTCTTAGCCTGCCGCAGTTTACGCTCCAACGCCAGAGGGCAGAGATTGTAGCTGCGGGGATCGATATCCACAAAATCGACTTGAGCACCGCAATACAAAGCGCAATTGGAGGATGCTACAAAAGTGACGGGGGTCGTCCAAAGCCAGTCACCCTGTCTTAGCCCCAGAGCCATACACGCGATATGCAGAGCCGAAGTGGCACTGTTGACGGCCAAAGCATGCCGAGCACCAACATGCTGAGCTACCAGACTTTCGAAACGAGGAACCTGCGGACCTTGCGTAAGATAGTCTGACTGTAGTACGGCCGCTACCTCGTCGATGTCCGATTGCGTGATGTCTTGTCGCCCGTACGGGATCATTTGTTTTTTCATTTAAATATATCCTCAATCTTGAGCAACAGCAAGGCGGTTCGTATACCTGAGAAGGGGAAGGGTCACAACGATCATGACCTTACCAAAACAACATGAGCTGCCCACGGTCTATTTGTCATATGGCCGCCAAAGAGCATTTGACTAAGAATTCTTAAGTTTTGCTATGAAACCGCTACGCTGCTTCAACTGCAATCATGAGTGGCTCATACTAAATCTCCCACCTGAGTAACAGCGGCAGAGCATCGGCTTGCTGTTAGCTGTAGGCAACGAAGACGTGAACACTCTCAGCGCGGGACTATCTACTGAAAAATCAGCACCAGCAACAAAGGACACCTTACGAACGCCCATTGGTGGCAAAGACAAGATCCGGCTACAAATCACATCTTTAGTATCGGCATCCTGCAATCCGATGGTCAACTCGTGCGCAACCTGACTGGGATTACACTGATAAAGTGTGACACCCTCTAACTCGGCGGTATACACGACTTGGTTGGTAATAAAAGGCCCAGAAGGCGGACTCGCAGGGTCCAAAGTTGAAGACGGATGCACCATCGCAACGCCCCCCTCACCACCTCGGTAAAACATGAAGAAGTGTGACGCTAATACACCTAACTTTTTATACGCATCGCCTCGCATGCGATCTGGCACGAAGATCAGGCTAATCAAACCAAGACTACTGCTCTTTCCCTTTGTAGCAAGTAAGGCCTTGATGTCCACAAATCGATTTTCGAAATGATTTAGCCTTGTAATCTGGTCGAGCACATGACCTCCATCTGAATCCCGAAGAGTGACCCGCAACTTGCCCGATGTCTGAACGCCAGCGGTCAAAAAAGACAGGAAGTTATTAAAACCTGCAATTGTCTCGATTTCACCGTCATTGATGTACATCTGGACCACTGGCGCAGCCAGTCTGACAGGCACAACCATTTCGCGTAGGCGTCGATATGCTTTGAGCGCAAAGTCAGGACACGCGTCGTGCATAATTTTCTTGAGCTCAATAGTCATATCTCCTCCGTAGCGAATATGGAGCTATCACGCAAATCCGCAATCATCTTCGCACGCACTGATCCTGTAACTGATTGCCCATAGTACATAGGCGGCAACGAGTGCTCGACCGCTAAGGTCCCCCTAACCCTATCAACATTTAGTATCAACGGCAGCAGCGCCGCATTTTCACAAAATGCGAGCAATGTATATGCCTTGGGTATGCCATCCGTAAATGCTTTTCCCCCACTTGCCAGCGCCTTATCTTTCATGCTGATCAACTGTGCAGTGAAAGGCTTGATACGGTTCGTCCATCTCGCCACAGGACTGGCTTTCTCGTTCAGCAAGGTGCATCGCAGGACTGCATCTCGGTTGTATCCTAACTCGAAGGATGTGTGCAAGATACTTAGAACCGTGTCAATCGTGGAGGAGATAAACACCTTAGGCGCTTGAATAACCGTAGTCTCCTCCCTAGAAAACTTGCGGTAGTTGAAGGCTCCGCTCTGGTACAGAACACCGCTGGAAAACCCGTCCGGTCGATAGTATTCAACATAGTGATCCTGCGCCGTGAAAAGACTCCAAATTTCGGAGCGATCAAGATCAACCTCCCCCTCTGCAGAAGCCGCAGGCAGAAGTCGCAACGGCATCAGGTGAAAGATCATCACCTGGTCTTCTGCCGCGTGCGTCTGCCACTGTGTACAGTCCAAACGCACAACCGCATCTGCAGGCAAATGAGCAACCCCTTCGAAATAAGTATTGCTTGCGCCGTCTGCGGAAAAGACCGTAAGATCCACCCTGTAGTTCGTCACCAACGCACCTATGTTGTGCGACTTATTGGACAAGGTCACACGCGTAGAAAACCCAGTAGACTGAAGAGTCCTTACCTGAAATACATGCAGAGCTTTTAGTTGATACCCTTGAACAGATGACCTCATCTTACCCCCCGTAAATAAACACTATATGTTCAACAATCACAACAGTAGCATCAACACACTTAAACTGGGAAATTCAGAAGAAAAATTTGAATAGATTGTGTATAACAACTAAAACTCTGACTCAACGCATAAATATAGGATAGCGCTACTCCCTGAGCGAGCACTTGAATCTCCTGACATGGCCAATCCTTATTTTACAAATATATTAGTTTATTAGAGTACGCCAATTTTGCCGCGATTAATATCGATCCAATCCTTAAGATCAGTATCCGTCATCCACTCAGCGTTATTATCGCTGGCGTAAACAAAACCTTCAGGTACTTTTTTACCGTCTTTAATTCGCTCAGGACTACTAGCCCAATCGTTGATCGTTGGCAAAATTTTAAAATGTTCGGGGTATTCATATGTGTAGTAGGCATCTTCCGGGCTAATCATTTGCTCATGCAGCTTTTCACCTGGGCGAATACCTACAATTTCTTGCTCACACTCTGGCGCAACCACACGTGCCAGATCTGTAACCTTCATAGATGGTATTTTTTTAACGTATATTTCTCCGCCAACCATGTCTTCAAAGGAATGCCAAACCAGTTCAACGCCTTGCTCTAAAGAAATCATGAACCGAGTCATACGCTCATCGGTTATCGGTAAAACACCTTTATCTCTGATCGACATAAAAAATGGGATTACAGACCCGCGAGATCCCATGACATTGCCGTAACGCACGACTGCAAATCTTGTGTCATGGCTGCCAGAGTATGAATTACCTGCGACAAACAATTTGTCAGACGCCAATTTTGTTGCGCCATATAGGTTGATAGGACTTGATGCCTTATCAGTTGACAGTGCCACCACGCGTTTAACTCCACGGTCAATACAAGCATCAATTAGATTCATCGCACCATTAATGTTAGTTTTGACACACTCAAATGGGTTGTATTCCGCTGTTGGCACGATTTTGGTTGCGGCAGCGTGAACAACATAATTCACACCATCAAGCGCACGGTATAGACGGTCGCGATCGCGGACATCGCCAATAAAGAATCGGACGCGCGCGTCATCCTTATAAAGTTTGGCCATTTCCCATTGCTTCATTTCATCGCGCGAGTAAATGATGATTTTGCGTGGGTTGTATTTGGCCAGAGTCATGGGAACAAATGTGTGACCAAAAGACCCTGTGCCGCCTGTGATTAGTATGGTTTGTTGTGACAGCATGGCTATTTAGCTTTCAAATTTTTGAATGGTTTGACAGATTTCGTGGATATCTTGTGCTGTGTGCCCATACGAAATAGGCAGACTTAATTCCGTGTCATGTAGCTCTTGCGCAACAAGGTATTGACCCGATAGTAGGCCCTGCATGGCGCGTTGTTCATGTGGCGCAATGGGGTAATGAATTTCTGTTTTGATGTTGTGGGCCAATAGAAATTCTTTTAGTTCGTTTCTTCTTGGACTGCGTATTGCAAAAATATGAAAGACATCAAATTCGTCTGAGTTAACCTTAGGTGATTTGATGAAACTGGGGAGTTCAGCAAAGTAAATACGGGCCAGAGCTCTTTTGCGTTCTGTCATCGCGCCCAAGTGTTTGAGTTTGACGCGAAGCATGGCAGCTTGTATTTCGTCTAAGCGCGAATTTACGCCCACATATTCATTGACGTATTTTTGCTTAGACCCATAGTTGCGCAAATGGCGCAAACGGTCCGCCAATTCATCGTCGTCAGTCACGATGGCGCCAGCATCACCCACTGCACCCAAATTTTTAGTAGGGTAAAAACTAAAGCAACCTGCGTCACCAAAAGTGCCTGTCATCTTGCCTGCCAACTTAGCGCCGTGGGATTGGGCACAGTCTTCAATGACCTTGAGGCCATGTGCTTTGGCAAATGCGCCAATGGCATCCATGCGGCATGCTTTGCCAAACAAATGCGTGA
>JACCDY010204848.1_pt1 | contig 11258 bp, 12 predicted proteins | sample 7446391 | NCBI WGS metagenome assembly JACCDY01 (sample SAMN15323451, study PRJNA562643) | freshwater metagenome | isolation source: river surface water | place: USA:Blue River Watershed | collected 2017-08-18
ATTATACATTATTTGAAGTACTTTCAGCGTGTCTTAATATATAAAAATGAGACATTGTAAAGTATCTATTAAAATAATATTTAAATTAATTTGAACTTTAAATAATAAAAAAATTTGATTTGGTAATAACAGTTAAGACGTTTAGAAAAAATGTCCTCATCACCTTTATCAGCACGATTTTATCATTCTCATCAATTATGTTCAAATAAAATTAATTCTCTTAAAATTAATATTGATTTTAAAGATAAATTATTACAACTTCCAATGGAAATGAAAGATTTTAATCGTGCTTTTGATTCTCTTCAACTATCTACTTTTGAGAAGCCAATGGGAAGTGTCCGACGAACTCCAAGATCCATTACGTGTCCATCTCCGCCACGACCTTATAATTCTACTAATTATTGTTGGTCTCATATTAATAACTAATTTCTTATATATTATTTCATTATTTATATATTATAATTCTATATACTAAAAATAATAAAATAAATTATTATTTTTATTATGAGTTTAGAGAAAAAGTATAATATGAATATTAAATAAACGATAAATATGGTGAGATTAATGGAAAATCATTTAATACGAAATGATAATGAGATTATAATTACAGTTCGTAAATCGGTTCAGGAATATCCTATTTCTGTGTATGTAAATGAGGATGATACTATTTTTTCGTTAAAAGTTTTTTTTGAGAATTTTTTGAAAGCATATACTGATGAACAGAATTATGTAATTGGTCCACAACTTCCCTATGCCTTACCCGATGATTTAAAACTTATTCATCTCCGTGAAGAACATCGCAATTTATTCGTGATTATTAAAGAAGCTTCTTGTAATAATATTCCAAAAAGATATTTACTTAGACTAAGTGAAGAAGTTGAAGTAAATGTTGGAAATATAGATATTGAGAAGGGTATAGTAACAAGGAAGATATTAGATTTTCGGTATATTCATATGGATTCGGTAAGGTATATTCGTCAGTGGATGTATATGGATCGATATATAAATGAAATTTATGTATTAGCAAATCATCCAAAAATAGATGAGATTTTGTATACGATTGCAGATAATATATTAATTTTTCCAAATATTTATAGAGTACATATTCAACATTTATCCGATTGTAATTATGAATACCCTTCTTTACATAATGATCGTTTTATGGATTTAGAAAATAATTCAAAAGTTACAAGAGAAATATTAATGTATTTATATCAGGTATTATTAACGGATCAATATCGTGAAATGGAGGATCAAGTGGAGATTTTATTGGATGCGAATGTGATGGGAAATAAAGATAGAATTGTATTCCATCCTGGTATCTAATTCTTTGTAGAAAAATTGAAAATAGATACCTAAATAACAACTTAAACAACTATAACTGATAATAATCAGTACCAAGTTACAAAAAGTTTATAATGAGTTCATCAAAGCAATCTGTCTGGGCGACCCTATCTGATCTCCAATTTCAACTCGGAGAGGTAAAGCAACTTCTATCTTATCAAACGGGTGAAGCCGTTCAAGTATCAGGTCGTCCACGTTATCAATCACGTCGTCCTTGGGAGCCACGTCCACGTCATTCTACTGTAAATACTTCTGTACCTCTACAACAGCCTTCAAGTGCCCCATCTTCAGGACAGCGTCGTTATCCTCAGCATCGTGGTGACGCACCACGTCAACGATTTTATCAGCGTCAGGGACGCCGTTCTTCCTCCTCACAGGATCAAGTTCCACACGAACGTCCTGATCCAGTAGCTCTATCCGATCTACTTGAGGAGAATGAGCAAGTTACTTTTCGTGTCATTGTTGCTAAGGACTCTGAGGGTAATCCACAATATACTACTGCCGTTGCTACTTTTGATGGTTCACAACTCACTGTAACGGAGAGTCAACTTGCTCCATCTCTTGTACAACAACAGTCTTCTAAGCCTGGTGAGCTACTTTATATGTTTATTGATGCTCTAAAGGAGAATGGTCATCTAAAGCGTACATTTACTGTTGCTCCTTGGAAGCTATGTTTTGTTGAGCGTGAAGGTCAACTTGTTACTCTTGAACAACTACGTCGTGATCATCTTACTCAATCTTCACAGTAATTTCCTTCTTTTCATAATCATATAAATAATAAAATATAAAAAAATCTATAAAAAAGATATCATTTTATGATTTCTTTTTTATAATTATACAACATAAAGATTTTATTATGTTTTTTGAATAAATACATTATAATGAGATTATGTTATATTGTTTTGACGTGTCAAAAATATTTAGATACACGTGTCGAATGGCAAAAAAAGACAGTATTTCAAAATGTCGATCCGCGTGATATTTTTTATTTAGGACCATATATGGATATAATGAAACAAATGTATTCTTGGGGTGCTGGTGATGATTATCGATCATTACCTTATAAATTTTATGATTTTTTTAGGAAAATTCAATTGGATTATGATTGGTTTATGTTAATAGATGATGATACATTTGTATATCACGATCGTTTAATGAAATATCTTTTAAAATATAATTCAAATGATTTTATTGCTGAGGGGAGATTATTAACTCATATTTCGGAAAGTGAATGGGGGTTATATTTTTCTGGAGGAGCAGGAACCATTTTATCAAAAGCCACTTATCTTGCTCTTTGTAATTATTTACGTTTTTCTAAAGATAGTAAAGTTCCACATTGGTGTGCGGATATTTCTCTTACTTATTGGTTAAAACAAATTCCAAATATAGATATGAGAAATAATTATTATTTTTATCCTGATAAATATAATTCTGAAAAAGATGATATTCAAAATGCAATCACATTTCATCATCTCAAAGAATGGAATGATTATCAATTATGTATTCAACCATAATTATTTATATTATAAATCTAATAGTGTAGAATTGTACTTATTATAAGTATAGTTCTACACTTTTTTTATTGCCCTTTTTACATAGAAAAAATTGAAAAATGATTGACTCGTTAAATTATACAAGCAATCTTCTCCACTGTTCTCAGATCCTTTATAATGCCCACCTTTCCAACACTCTTCGGTGAAGCCACCACTGGTAAACTCAAACAATGGTCTATCCGCGTCTTTGAAGAAAATGGTCTCGCTATCATTGAAACACAACACGGATACCAAGATGGTAAACTACAAACCAATCAAAAAACCATCTCACAAGGTAAAAATATCGGCAAAAGAAATGAAACTACCCCTCTACAACAGGCTATCTCTGAAGCACAATCACAATGGATCAAGAAAAAAGAAAGCGGTTACTCTGAACATTCCTCCGCACAATCCCCCTCTCCCGACTCAGATGACTCTAAATTAGCCGCCCCTCCCTCTCGTAGCAAAGGTTTTGATGCCGATGTACCCTCCGTTATGTTAGCTCACGATTACAATAAACGCTCTAAAGATATCCAATTTCCTTGTTATATCCAACGAAAGTTTGATGGTACTCGTTGTGTTGCTATTCCCTCCAAAGGTCTCTTTTCTCGTAATAAAAAATCATATCCACATCTTGAACATATCACCCAAGAAATTAATCGTTTACCTCCCTCCTTTATTCTTGATGGCGAACTCTATTCCGATTCACTTACCTTCCAAGAAATTGTTGGACTTGTTAAAAAAGATACTCTGACCGAAACCGATAAAACCAAACAACTCCAAATTAAATTCTATGTTTATGATCTCGTCAAAGATCAACCCTATCAACTTCGTCATATCAATCTACAACTCCTTTTTAGAAAATATAAATTTCAACATCTTGTACTTGTTCAAACTGAATTATGTCAAGATGAAAAACAAATGAAAGAAAAACATAATCAATATGTTGATGAAGGATTTGAAGGAATTATGTTACGAAATAAAGATGGTGCTTATAAAGGATCACGATCCGCTGATTTACAAAAATATAAACAATTCTTTGATGCTGAATACGAAGTTGTGGATTTTCAAGAAGGACAAGGTCTCGAAGAGGGTTGTGTGATTTGGACTTGTAAAACTTCCGATGGTAAAACATTCTCTTGTCGTCCTCGAGGATCAAGAGAAGACCGACAACAAATGTTTCTTAATGGACAATCCTATGTTGGTAAAAAACTTACTGTTCGTTATCAAGAAGAAACCAATGATGGACTCCCACGTTTTCCTGTAGGTATTGCTTTTCGTGACTATGAATAAATTTTATCATTCTTTATTATTTATTTCCTAATTCTATTTTTATTAGTAAATAAATAGATATGGCCGCTTTACCTAAATCTTTTAATTTTACACCATCTGAAAAATACAAAGATCAAGCTACTGGTAAACTTTTTTATACAACAACTTCTAATGGTAGTAAAATCGTATGTGGTGATCCTAAATCAATTAAAAGCATAGAACAACTAATACAAAATTCAGATAATCCTCCACAATTTAAGATTGGAGTACTTCATAATAAAAATGCCTTTTTTGATGAAATTACAAAACAAATTATTAATATTGATGATCCTAATTTATTAGATATTCTAAAAGCAGATTATACATATTTTCAACAAAATAAATATAATTATAAACCCATTTATACTTGGATTATTAAACCTATCCAGCCTTCAAACAATATATCATTATCAAATGATCCTAATTTATATAAAATGTTTATTAAGCGAGTTATAAGTCAACAAGAAATCGGATCACTTCATATTATTTTACATAAAAAACATCCTAATAATCAATTAAATTCATTACATAGAATTGAACCAATTGGTGCTGGTGAATTACGTCTTGAATCTCCTACTGATATTTCATTTAATTTATTTTCAGGAACATTTATGGCTAAAAAAATATTAAAAGGAAAATCGGAAAATGAAAAAGAAAAAATTATAAGTCATCTTAATCAGTTAGTTACAAATAAACTAAAAAATAAAGATATTAATGCTCAACATACGGATGAAGATTTTATTTCAAATCTTAATAAAAATAAATATATATGTTCTTCTCAAAATACCGCATTTATAGGAGATTTTTATAAGCCACATCATTCTAATAAACCAAATTCTAAATTATCACAAATAAATAAAAACAGAAAAGAGAACACATTAAAAACACGTATGAAAAAAATACAACAAAGTATACAAAGTCAGACAATTAAAAAAATACGTAAGCCACGTACAACAAAAGGTGGTAACTATACTCATAAAAAAAGAAAAAATAAAAATTGATAAATATCTTTTGAATATAAAAGATAAGCACCAACCACTGATTAATAATGGACTCTACTACAGATTACACTCTTATGGAATCAACAATTGAATATACTCCTAAATCCATTCTTCGTTTCTATACTTCTTCTGAACAGACAGAACACTATTCTGCTGTTGTTCTAACGGATCTTTCTGTCTTACAAGTAAAAACTCCAATGGGTGTAACAAAAGAGCATTTTGAATCAGTTGAACAATGGTTGACTTCTCTTCCTGGACAGCCTAAACCTAATCAATTAGTCGTTGATGAAAATCCAATTCGTTCTATTCGTTCTTCTAAACAATCTTCAAATAAAGATAAAAAAGAGGAAAAAGAGGAAAAAGAGAAGAAGGTTGATCACAAATCAGATTGGGAAAATAGAAAATCAATTGATCTTTCAAAACGAAAATCATTATATCCCTTATCTTACAAGAAATTTAATACTTTCCCTTGGTTGCGCTTAATTAATCAATTTGTCAAAGAAGTCAAACCCTCCTTATTAAAAGAAGAACCTTTTATTAAGGCATTTAATGGATTAATTGAATTTATGATTCGTAATAATGATAATCTGATTACATATATTCCATTACAAAAACAATTTGTATATGAAACTCCTCTTGTATTTAATATGTCACATTCATCTGCTCTTAAGGGATTTCCAGTGTGTATTTTGAGTTCATTTGTAGTAATGCCAAATAGTTCATATCGATTTCATAATCGATTTATTTCAAATCGTGAATTACATTCTATGGTATTAACGGAAGAAGGTAATCAATTAATTAGACAGTTATATGATATATATCAACCTGTATATGAATTAATTAAAACGGATGTAATTCCATATGTTGAAAAGAAGAAGAAAAGGACAATTATGGAAATTAAAATGAGAGAATCAAAGAGATTCTTGAATTATTATAATAAGAAGTTTGATCGTCGTCGAGATGTATATGAGAGGGGAATTGAACGTCTTACAAAACAATATGATAAAGATGTTATTTATCTTCAAAATAAAATTAAAGAAATAACTGATAAAATCGAACAATATAAGCGTGATATCGAATAAATAAATATATTCTTAAGATAATAATAAAAAATAAATATATATTTTTTATTGTTATTAAAATTGAAAGATTTTAAGTGTGTGTAAAGGCTTACGATCAAATTAGTAGAGTAAAGATAGAGGAACAACGATGGCAGATATTTGGAATGAGACTGTAATGTATTTTGGATATGAAGTATGTCTACCCGATAATATTTCTTCTAAAGAATTTTGTGAACATATTACGACACTTTATTCATTAAATGAACATCTTCCTCACTCCATTAAAGTTTGTAGCATTCTCAATCGTTTCTGTACAAATGATGATAGTTATTATTCACAATATGATAATTTAGCGATTATTGTACTTGGAATAAGTATTAATCTAAATGATTATACAGAGTTAGATGATTTACAGAGTACAAAAGAGGATTGTTGTATACATATGTCATCGATAGTAAAGAGGAGGGAATATCCTGAGCTGAATAAGATATTGGATAATTATGAAATTATGGATAGGCCAAAATTTTATAGTGGGATTGAGTGGCGTGGATCGGAATATTATGAGAGTGATAGTGAGTCAGAAGTAGAATCGGATGGTGATGGTTGTAGTCGTTGGGAGGATTATGAGAATGATGAGAGTGAGAGTGAAATTGAGACAGAAGATGAATATGATGAAGATAGTGATGAATATGAAGATGAGGAAGATGAGGAAGATGAGGAAGATGAGAAAGATGAGGAAGATAAGAATAGTAATGAGGTTGGTGCATAAAGGTATATGAATAAATAAAGAGATAAATTATATAAATAATCTAATCTTTTTATTGTATAAAGATGTCACAAAAGAAGAAACAATCACTGTCCGAGTTACAACAATTATGTAAAGATAGGGGACTTAAAGGAATTACTGGGCTCAAAAAGGCTCAATTAATAGAACGTTTAGCTGAATATTCTACTTCTATTCAAGAACCTTCTTTTGTTTTTCAACCTATGATCACTTACATCGGTAATAAACGGAAATTAATTCCTTGGATTATGGATATTATTCAATCTATTTATAATTTTTTTGATGGAAAACCACTTCGTATTTTAGATGGTTTCGCTGGAAGTGGTGTTGTAAGTAGAGCATTAATGCCTTTTTGTTATGAACTTCATACAAATGATATGGAATATTATTCCTATATTCTTCTTCGGTGCTTTTTAGAGACTCCAACTTTATCTCAAAAAGAACAAATTCTTTTTCATTTTCAACAAATTTCACAACTTTCTTCCTCCGCTTCTTTTTCTGGATTTATTACCAAACTCTACTCTCCACAACATACCCATTCCCCACAACCCAATGAAAGATGTTTCTATACACACGAAAATGCTATTATTATTGATACTATACTTAACTATATTTCTACTTATGTAAGTAAAGATATTCAACATTATTTATTAGGACCATTATTAGTAAAGGCAAGTATAAATGTGAATACGGCGGGTGTATTTCGTGGATTTTATAAAAAGAATGGAGTGGGACATTTTGGTGGTGTTGGCGAAAACGCACTCGAACGTATCCTTGCTCCCATACAACTCTCACAACCTATTTGGTCTACTTTCCCTTGTAAATCTTTTTGTTATCAATCTGATATTCTTACTTTATTACCTACATTTCCAGATAAATATTTTGATATAATTTATTTGGATCCGCCATATAATGAGCATCCATACGCATCAAATTATTTTATGTTAAATTTAATTGCGGCAAATAAAGAGCCAAGTGAATATTCATCTGTATCTGGTATTCCAAAAGAATGGAATAAATCGAGTTTTAATGGACGTCAAACCGTTTATCAGTCTATTTTTGATTTATTAAAATTAAGTATTCAAAAGAGTCATTTTGTACTTCTTTCTTATAATAATGAGGGATTAATTTCTGAAGAGAAATGGGAAGAAATATGGAAAAAATTAGAATGTATTCCAAAGATATTTAAAAAAACATATGATACGTATCACGGTTCAAGAAATTTATCCTCAAGAGATTCGAGTGTGGTTGAAATCATTTATATGATTTCTCCATTTTTTGAGATTAAATAATATAAATAATTTCTATTCTTTGTATATAAGATGATTGTATCTTTTATCTATCGTTTTAAGAATGATTCTACTCTTTACTACGGGAAATATATTGGTTATGTATCAGATGACTATGAAGAGGGTCTAGATCAAGAAATGGCAAATATTATTAAATATCCCTTAAAAAAAGAGTTTGAATCAAGAAATATAGATCCTGAAGATCCTTCATCAATTACCATTGGTATTTTAGGAGCAGACCGTGATATTAAAGATTATTTTTCAGAAAATGAAAAAAATATATTTAATCTACTTTATTGTAATTGGTCAACTCAACCTCCTGAATTATTTCTTAATGGACATCTTATTAAAATATAAAATAACTTAAAAGATCTTTACGATTTATTTGTAGCTAATAAATTATCGAATTTGTTAATATAAAATGTCAAAGAAGTACGTCCCACCCTTTATGAAGGGAACATCTACCTCTTCCTCTACGGACTCTAATTCTTTTTGGGATTCCTCTCCTTCTTCTGAAAATCAACGGTTCCATTTTACTTCTAATAAAACCCCTTCTACTTCTTATCAACCACTTGTTAATACAAGTAAACCTGCTCGTGAAGGACCTAAACTGGAAGTAGGAACATTAGCTTCTTTGACAAAACAAACTACCGCTTATACTCCTCTTTCTAAACAATCTAAACCCGCAAATGTACAATCAGATGAGGATTTTCCTTCACTTGGTGGAAATAAACAAGTTACAAATACTTCATTAAATACGACATACGCATCATTAGCACGTCGTTGGGGAGAACAAAAGAAGGAAGATGAAGAGAGAGCAAAGAAGGAGGCAAAAGAGTTAGCAGAGAAAAAACGTCTTGAAATGGAAAAAGAGGAAAAAGAACGTCGTTTATTTCAAATTCGTTCTCATTCAATTAATGCATTAAGTAAAAAGAAAAATGATGATGAAAAATATGATTTAGGTAATAATCAAAGTGTATACTTAGATGATGATGATTCTTATCATTCCTATTCTTCAGATAATGATGTAGTAGAGGATGATGATGATGATCAGGAAAATGAAGATGAGTTAGATGATACTTGGAATCGTCGTCGTAGCAAAAATGATCTCTATTAAAATAACTCTTTTCTCTTTATTTTATTTTTTTTGCCTTTTTTATGTAAAAAAAATTGAAATATAATTCAAGGGATAGAGATGGTTATCGATTATAATGCTATTCAATCGTCTACAGCTATTCATCTTCTGTCTACTCATTGTCACTTTCATTTATCATATTCTCCCTCATCATCATTTCCATACCGTTCCTCCACCTAAATTACCATCTGTTACTTATTTCCAACCCATTTACTTTCCTGTTTTACCCGTCTATACCATTCCACTCAAAACTTCCTTACAAATTAATGAATCAAAAGCATATCGTTCTTATCAACGAAAACTTGCCAGAAATGCTCGTAGAAAACATAATTATTCTACCTATCATTAATAATAACATATTATTAATAATAAGATAAAAATCAAATAAATACAAATTATAATTTATAGAAATTCATAGCAACTTGATCAATCATTGCTAATTTTTCTTGTAATTTCTCTTCTTTACTTGGTTCTTTTGCCTTTTTCTTTTTAATACCTGTTACTGTATTAGGTAATAATTTTTTAGGAATAGGTAAGAAGAGTACTTCTTTAAAGAAAGTATCTGAATGTTCAACCATTCTTTGTAAGGAAGTTGGATCTTGAACGAGTGTAGGAGCGGCGGGTACTTTCATTCTGGGCATATCTACTAAGATTTGAATCATAAGACAGAGTGTATCCATTTTTCTTTTTTGTGTATTTTTCTGATCAATTGATCGATAGATATCTAATAATGCTTGAAATTCTTGATGTAAACGTACCATACCTTTTTGACTAAATTCTTTATAGAGTTCTGCTAAGACATTAATGAGATAATATCCAACAGATGATTTTTGATTAGCATTTTTTAATCCTGGTGGACCTCTTTCAATTGTGGATAATCCAGATCCAAACTTTTTTCTGATAATAGAATCTTCTTCTAATAACCATTTTGCCCAAAATAAAGCTCGTTCAGTAGCTCCTTCATTAATTGCAAAAACCATTTCATTTCCAGCGTGTAGTAATTGTTCTAAATCTGAATTGCGTTGATATACTTTTCTAACGCACGCTTTATCTGTTGTACGAAGAACAGATCTCAACCAATTTTCATTTTCGTGTGTCTCTGGTGGAATACTTGGAAATTTTGGTTTTGTTTTTTTAGGACAACCTTGTAGAATAAGTACAATTTCTGAGCACGTTTGTTGTATTTCAATGGTAGTACAAAATTTATTAAAATCTAATTTGGCGGCTTTTTCTCGTAGGTCTTTGAATTGTCTTTGTAGATAGAGGAAGATTCGTGGGGAGGCGATACCAATATGATCATAGGCATAATCAAAACATAATTTTTCAAAGAGTAATAATCCACCTGAACAAATCATATCAGCAGTATAATGAAGTAATTTTCCAGCAGAATTGGGTCCACCTTCGCCCAAACATTGTATAAAGGTTCGCGCTAAATCTCGTAAAACATATCCTGATCTTGTAACAATTTCTAATTCTTTTTCTTCTTCTTCTGTAAAATCCATTGATTATCCGTATTTCTCTTGTCTTTAGATCATAAAATTAATCGCATTATTATTCCCTTATAAAACCCTTTAAGTCCTCCTTGTATATAATTAAAGACATATATTTTATTAGTTACTTATGATAAGTAAGTCATAAAATAATTATTTAGCATAATGGACTATATCCATATTCTTTTTCTAATAAGATATGATTTTGACCGTGATGAGCCACTGCGATAGAAATTAATAATAATATTAATCCTAATTCAATCACTGTTAAACGAAATAATTTCTTATAATTTGTAAGTAATAAATATAAT
>JACCDY010336976.1_pt1 | contig 11251 bp, 9 predicted proteins | sample 7446391 | NCBI WGS metagenome assembly JACCDY01 (sample SAMN15323451, study PRJNA562643) | freshwater metagenome | isolation source: river surface water | place: USA:Blue River Watershed | collected 2017-08-18
GGCGTCATCCATGTCGCGGGCCATGCCCACCAACTGCTGCCAGGGTTCCTCCAAATAGCCCCCCGCCTCAGGTGCCTGCGTGGGCGCCAGACGCAACTGGGCCAGCAATTCGGGACGCAAGGGCAGGTAAAACAATTCTGCGATCAGGCCGTACAACTCGGCGCGAGCCGTTTCTTCATCCAGCGCAGAAGTCAGGGGCAGATCGTGGCTCATAGGAGTTTGTGTTCGTCATCGGACGAATAAATATCAATGACGCGGCAATCGCCGCACATTTTCAGACGCTCGCGCGCCGGACCCTGGAACATCGCATGACCGGACAGTCGCGACAACATGGCCTCCACTGCCTTGAGAGTCCCAAAGGGTTTGCCACAGCGCACGCAACCATAGGGCTGCGTTTCATTGAGCACACGCACCTGCTGACGCTCTCGCGTCAACAGCAGACGAGGCACCAACTCCAGGGCGTTTTCCGGACAGGTCTTGACGCACAGACCACATTGCACGCAGTTTTTTTCCACGAAGCGCAGTTGCGGTGCCTCTGGGTTGTCCTGTAACGCCCCCGCCGGGCAGGCCGATACGCAACTCATGCACAGGGTGCAAGCCCCGGCGTTCACGTTCACGCTTCCCCACAGGGCACCGTCGCTGGGCAAGGGCAACTCGCTCGGCGCATCACTGCGACGAAGCACCGGCGCATGGTCCAGCAGGTGTGCCAGCGCCAGTTCCAGCGTGCTGCGCTTGCCCGCTGTCACCTCGAACGTGGCCACGGGTATCACCGCCTTGAGCCGATTCGTGCCCATCGTCAGGCGCTGCAATTCAGCACCGAGTTCGGTGACTTGCGAGGCTCGCACCCACTGCACCAGCGCATGGCCAGGCGCCACGTAGCCCAGGCCTTCCAGCAAGGCCTGCAACTGGTTCATCTGCGCTTGCAGCCCGTCGATGTACTGCGGGGCCTCTTCTCCCGTCGCCAGGACCAGCACCTGAGCCGCCCCGTGACCCAGCGCGCTGAGCCAGACATCCAAGCCCAGGCTCGCGGTATGCCACACCGGCACCGGGATCACATGCGCGGGGACGCCCTGGGCGACGCGCAACTGGGCCGCACGTCCGAGTTCCTCGATGCGTTGCTGCCCCACATCCTGGCTGTGCAACAGCACCACCGGATCGACGCCGCCTGCCTGGCGGTAGGTGCTCAGCAGGGTGTGGAGTTTGCGCCCCTGTTCATGGGCCTTGGGGTAGGCGTAGGTCAAGGCACCCGTGGGGCACACCGTGGTGCAGGCCCCGCACCCCACGCACAAATGGGGATTGACCTCAATTTGCTGGCGGGTCTTGTCTGACCGAATCGCCTCCGCCGAGCAAATATCCACACACGCCTGACAACCCACTTGCTCGTTGCGGCTGTGCGCGCACAACTTGTGCTGATAGACAAAAAACTTGGGTTTTTCAAACTCACCCACGCCATCACGCAGACGCAACAAGTTCTCTGGTGTCGCGCCGCGAAAATAGCCTTGCGGTGTGGCATGGCGCATGAAGGCGCTGTGCTCGCGCAAATCCAGCACCAGATCAAAGCCGGCCGTTTCCTCTTGCGGTGCACGGTCGAACTGAATAGCGCCCACGGCGCCACAGGCTTTGACGCACAGACGTTGCGCGTCGCAGCGGCTCATGTCAATTTGGTAGTCCAGTCCGATCGCCTGTCCAGGACAGGCCTCCACGCACGCATTGCATCGGGTGCACAGGTCCAGGTCGATGGGGTTGTTCGGCGACCAGGTCAGCTCGAAGTGTCCCAGCCAGCCATCCAGTTTGACCACACGTCCGGCGAGAACCGGAAAACGCCTGGCCTGGGCGCCGCCCGCGTGACCCGGTCCCTGCGCAAAAAGTGTGACATCGAGACTGTCAGCGAGCAGCGCAGCGACGGCTTCCGCCTGGTCCAGAGGGCCGATGATCAGCAAGCGTCCGGCACTGGTGTAGGTGACCGTGGGCACGGGGTCCGGGTCGGGCAGATGGGCCGCCGCCAGGAGCGCCGCCATCTTGGGTGCGGCCAGATGTCCCTCACGACTCCAGCCGCCGGTTTCGCGCAGATTCACAAACTTGATGACCGAAGCCTTGGCCTGGGACTGCACGGCCAGTTCACCAAACAGGCGTTGCTCCTGGGTACAAGCCACCAGCACCTCACCCCCGCCCTGCACTGCCTTCAAGTACTCACCGACCTCGCGGCGACACAAGGACGTGTGACTGGAAATCGGGTCAGCCAGGTTCCGGGCCAGAGTCTTGGGGTCGAGCGGCAGGGTCTGGTTGCAATCGCAAATCAGCGTGGTCATAGTCAAGGGCTTCGGAGGGGGGGCGATGGGATTCGAACTGTGCCACGGATTCTGGTGATCCATGCGGCGCTGCCGGCTGGGGTGTCTCGTCTGGCTGGGGGTCTTCGGTGTCATCCACCAGGTTCATGAACTTGGCACTGGCCATCTGGCGCAGGGTGGAGAGTGGCAGCGGATCGGGCTGGCTGTAATCGTCAATATAGACGTCCAAGCCATCCATCACATTGAAATGCGGGTTGGCAAAGAGTTTTTTCATGGCCGCGTTTTTCACATCGGCGGGGACCTCGTGCCGAACAAAGGCACTGTAATCGGACGAGGCGGTCAACTGCCCCACGTCATCGAGTGTGGGGGGAGGATGCTCAGGCGCAGCCGATCGAACACCGTCGGCCCGGTCGGCTGTGGCACCAGGCTGCTCGGCAGGCAGTGCATCGCGCGCAGGTTCGGGCGGCGGGGTTTTGCCCTGCCGCACATCGGTTTTCCGGCTGGACCATCGACGCAAGAAGCCCTCAGGCCTGGTGTCACTCACCCCCTGTCCCTCCCCGTCCTGTGAATTTCCCGGTACTCACCAGGGCCGGGTTACCAAAGCGGTCGTGCAAGGGCTGGAAGCTGTCTGGCCGCCTGCGGCGCTTGGGCTCGACCTCCCAGTGCTCTTGCGCGAATGCGCTGACCCAGGCCACCACCTCGGTCGGCGCCGGTACTTGGTCGACCTGCTCTTGTGCGTCCAACCATCGGCCTGCATCGTGGTAACTCAGGCTCACCATGACGGGCACCGCCATGACCTCGTCACTGAGAGCGGGTTCCTCCTCCATGCGCCACAGCACAAACCAGCAGGGGGCCGGGGACGTGCTGTTGAGGTAGTACCCTTGCACATCGTCCCGGTGCAGGGAGACGGTGAACCCAGGGTGTATCCAAACTTGCTCATCGTCGGATTGGCGCAGGCATCGGGGCTGTGTCCCCAAATGCGCCTCGTGCGGGACCTGGTCATGCCCCACTACATCGTGCAGCACCCAGCGCCAGGTTTGCCATTGGCTCATGGCACCTGGCACACGCTCTCGTCGCATGATGACCGCAACCTGAACCTGAGGAGTGGAATGCACGGGGGATGCTGTATCAATAAAGGATGAACCACTGTACCAACAATCAAAAAGGTTCTGCGTGGGATACAGAGATACCCACTTCCCCCGGGGTATCGCAGGGGCGACTCAAACCGCAGCCTCTCAGGGTTTACACGGGTGCTCCGGGCGGCCCAGACCCGGATCATGATTGTGTTCCCATTTTGACGCCCCCAGTCATGACTGTCACCTTCAAACCCCTGGGTTCTGTCTTTGCCGCAGAGGTCAGCCCCCTGGACCTGCGACAAGTTCGAGACCGCGACACCTTGATGCAGTTGCGCGCTGGCATGGACCAGTACGCGGTGCTGGTGTTTCGCAACCAGCCGTTCACCAACGACGAGCAACTGGACTTTGCGCAGCGCTTTGACGGCCAATTGCACGCCAAGACCTCGGTGGCCGTGCTGACCAAGAACCGGTTCGGCAATGAAGCCCTGACCGACATCTCGAACGTGAATGCCCAAGGCGACATCATGGCGGCCAATGACCGGTTGCGCGCCAGCACGATCAGCAACCGGTTGTGGCATACCGATGCCTCATTTGAAAACCCGGCGGGGCGTTACTCCATGCTCTCTGCCCGGGTGCTGCCGCCCGTACGCGCCGACACCGAATTTGCAGACATGCGAGCCGCCTACGATGCCCTGGACGCCGACACCCAGCAGTCCCTGGAGGGCTTGCATGTGTACCACTCCATTGTCTACTCGCGCCATGTCCTTGGCTTTGAGTTCGGCGAGGAAGAACGCTCCCGGCTCAAGGGCGCAGTACACCCCCTGGTGCGTACCCTGCCCACCACTGGCCGTCGTTCACTGTACCTGGCCTCGCATGCACAACACATCGAGGAAATGCCGGTTCCCGAAGGCCGATTGCTGCTGCGCGACCTCATCGAACACGCAACCCAACCGCACTTCACCTACCGCCATGAGTGGCAAGCACACGATCTGGTGATCTGGGACAACCGCACCACCATGCACCGCGGACGCCCATTCGAAGACAAAAAATACCGCCGCGAGTTGTGTCGCACCACCACACTCGATGTGCCATACGAGATCGCCGGTTGATTCCACCCGTGTTGCGCAGGATTGATGCCGTGACCACCTTATTCACCCGTCGAGCCGCCTAGTTGTTGTCTGCCGCCCTGCTGTCGAGACAACAACATCCGACTCGACTGACCCGCGGGGTCAAGCCAGGGCCTCTTCCAGCTGTGCCTGGGGCACAGGGGTGCGGATCAGGTAATCAAATGCGCTCAGCGCTGCCTTGGAACCCTCGCCGGCTGCAATCACAATCTGCTTGTACGGCCCGGTGGTGGCGTCTCCGGCCGCGAACACGCCTGGCATGCTGGTGTGGCACTTCGCATCGATCACGATCTCGCCAAACTTGCTCAGCTCGAGTGAGCCCTTGAGGAATTCGGTGTTGGGCACCAGACCAATCTGCACGAACACGCCTTCGAGCGCCACCAGATGCTCTTGCCCCGTCACACGATCTTTGTAGCGAAGGCCATTGACCTTGCTGCCGTCGCCAGTGATTTCAGTGGTTTGTGCATTGACCTGGATGGTGACGTTGGGCAGGCTCTTCAACTTATCGACCAGCACGGCATCGGCCTTGAGTTGATCCAGGAATTCAATCAGGGTGACGTGTGCCACCACACCGGCCAGGTCAATCGCGGCTTCAACGCCCGAGTTTCCCCCGCCAATCACGGCCACATGCTTGCCTTTGAACAACGGGCCATCGCAATGCGGGCAGTACGCCACGCCCTTGTTTTTGTATTCCTGCTCACCCGGTACATTCACGTGGCGCCAGCGTGCGCCCGTGCTGAGGACAACGCTACGCGACTTGAGAATGGCACCGTTCTCCAACTCGACCTGCACCAGGCCTCCCACCTCGGCGGCCGGGATGATCTTCGCCGCGCGCTGCAGGTTCATCACATCCACACCGTAGTGGCGCACCTGCGCTTCCAGATCAGCGGCCATCTTCGGGCCATTGGTTTCCAGCACGGAGATGTAGTTCTCGATCGACATCGTGTCGTTGAGTTGGCCGCCCATGCGCTCAGCCGCCACGCCGACTCGAATACCTTTGCGCGCGGCATACACCGCCGCTGCGGCGCCAGCAGGTCCGCCGCCCACAACCAGCATGTCAAAGGCTTCTTTGGCGTTGAGTTTGACCGCATCGCGTGCCGCAGCGCCCGTGTCAAGCTTGGCCACGATTTCTTCCAGCGACATGCGGCCCGACGCAAACACCTCGCCATTCAGGAATACCATGGGGACCGCCATGATCTGACGCTGTTCGACCTCCTGCTGGAACGCACCACCTTCGATCACCACGGTTTTGATCTTCGGGTTGTGGATGGCCATGAGCGAGAGTGCCTGCACCACATCTGGGCAGTTGTGGCAGGACAAGGACATGTACACCTCGACATTGAAGTCGCCGTCCAGGGCCTGGATGCTGTCGATCACGGAGGGCTCCACTTTTGGCGGGTGGCCGCCCGTCCACAGCAATGCCAGCACCAGCGAGGTGAATTCATGCCCGAGGGGCAAGCCAGCAAAGCGCACGCCTTGCGTCTGGTTTTCCCGCGCCACCACAAACGACGGCTTGCGCGCATCGTTGCCGGAGGTGTCCAGCGTGATCTGGTCGGACAGGCTGACGATCGTCTCCAGCAGGTTGCGCTTGTCGACGCCCGTTTCGCTCTCATCGAGCGAGGCGATCAAACGAATGGGCTGACGCAGCAAGCCGAGGTATTGCTGCAACTGGGCTTTGAGGGTGTCGTCGAGCACGGTGTTCTCCTGTTTAAGGGTGCAAACGGCCAGAGCCGTTCACTGAGGGTGCCGGCCCTTGCAGTTCAAGGGATGGGAAATTCGCTGGGGGCAACGCACACGGGCCCGGGACCTGCGTGCGCTGCGCTCAACGCCCTGCTGGGCAGGGCATGAGAGGCAGAACTTAGATCTTGCCAACCAGGTCGATGGAGGGAGCCAGGGTCTTGGCGCCTTCTTTCCACTTGGCGGGGCACACCTGGCCGGGGTGGGCGGCGGTGTACTGAGCGGCCTTGAGCTTGCGCAGGGTCTCGGACACGTCACGGGCGATCTCGTTGGAGTGCACTTCCATGGTTTTGATAACGCCGTCAGGGTTGACCACGAACGTCCCGCGCAGTGCCAGGCCCTCGGAGGCGATGTGCACGCCAAAGGCGTTGGTCAGTTGGTGGGTGGGGTCACCGACCAGGGGGAACTTGGCCTTGCCCACAGCAGGCGAGGTCTCGTGCCACACCTTGTGCGAGAAGTGGGTGTCGGTGGTGACGATGTAGACCTCGGCTCCGGCTTTCTGGAACTCGGCGTAGTTGTCAGCCGCGTCTTCGATTTCGGTGGGGCAGTTGAAGGTGAATGCAGCCGGCATGAAAATCAGCACGGACCACTTGCCCTTGAGGCTGGCTTCGGTCACTTCGATGAACTTGCCATTGTGGAAAGCCTGGGTCTTGAAAGGTTGAACCTGGGTGTTGATGAGGGACATGAGATGCTCCAGTTGGTTGATAAAAACTATGAACCTGTCAAGATTCATTGAGTTGAATGTTACCTGCAGCTCAGGGGGGTGGCCAATGAATTGTCTTCATGACAGTGATAGGGAATACCAATGGACCCAAAAAAATACTCATAATGAGGCACATGTACTGTGATCACTTGACTGACCCAATACGCCAACGTAGTGGGCCAGGTCGTTGACTTACCCAAAAACCAATCCACCAACCTCACCGAATGTGATCGGCTTTGCATGGAGCGCAGGAAATCAACCTCATGACCGAGCTGGCAAGTCAGCATGTGGGGTCCAGCAGGTCGTAAACCAGATCCCGGCAAGTCAGCTTGATGGACGACGATCGAGGTTTCTTCGACATGGACAGTTGCCGGGTCGAACTCGGACGCAATCCATTTGGGCCACGGGTGTTAACGATGTGAAAGGTACAAACTGTAAACCGTGTCTTCGGGATATCCCTTTTTTGACTGCTCAAGACGCGCCTCGATCAATGCATCCGACCAACAATTCAACAGGGGGCAGTCCCGCGGCTTGGCGGGCCAACTTCAGGTCGCATGTGTCTTCGGTCTGACCATAGACCATCACTCTCTTGCCACCGGTTAGCGCGAATTAGTCAATGCAATGGCGTTGACCCTTGAACAACACGTCTTGACTTGATTGCGCCAAGAAATTCGCATAGGTGTTTTCCCGGGTCGCGGCATGAATCAATAGCGTGGATTCGTAATTTATGGAATAAAGACATTATAAAAATCATCGATAGGTGACAAACATGAAACAAATCCAGTTGGGCATCGTAGGTGTGGGTTGGTGTGGTGGCATACGAGCCGAGACAGCAGCCAAGAGTCCCTTGGTGAGTTCTTTGCATTTGGCAGAAACGAATCCAGAGCGCCTACTGCAACTCAAGCAAACGGTGAAGGCCCAGACCTATACCGATGACTATAAAAAGCTCATCGACAACCCGGCAATTGACGCCATTGTGATTTCGGCCACCCCCGAGAGCACCCACTACCCGATGGCGCGCGATGCTCTCAAAGCCGGTAAACATGTGTTCCTGGAAAAACCGATTGCTATCGAATTGGCCGAGGCGGACGAACTGATCTCTTTGTCTCGTCAAAACCATTTGAAGTTCACCATCGGTTATTCGCAACGCTTCAACCCCAAATATGCCTATGTCAAGAAAGCCTTGCACGAAGGCGTCATCGGGCGAGCGGTCAGCGTGTTGGTGAGCCGGCACATCACCCGCAGTTTGGGCAAGAAAATTTCGGGGCGCATCAAGCTCTCGCCTGCCGCCATGGAGTCCACCCATGACCTTGATTTTGTGTTGTGGTGTCTGCACCCAGCCAAGCCGGTCAAGGTTTACTCTCAAGTGAACTACGGGGCCATGCGTGAGAGCACAGGGGCCGACATCCCCGACACCCAGTGGATCACCGTCACCATGGACAATGGCTTGAGCTTTGTTGTTGGCGGGGGTTGGAGCCTGCCCCCCGGCTACCCCAACTTCTCATCCACCTGGATAGAATTCGTGGGCACCGACGGTGCGTTGCTGGTCGATGACTCGCACAAGGACGTGATCCTTAACACCATGGCCAAAGGCATGCAATTGCCCATGTCGACCATGCCCGGCGAGCCGGTGGACCATGTGTTCGCCGGCCCCATGGCCCAAGAGACGATCCACTTCATTGAATCCGTGGCCATGGACCGAGAAGTGTTAGTTACCCCGGAGTCGGCTCGTACCGTCATGGAGGTCTATATGGCTGCCGACCTGTCGGCTGAGACCGGTATGCCAGTCACCTTGCCCATGGCCGCTCAACCCCGCTTGCATCGGGTGGGGGAGCGCTGAGATGAGGGACCGGGAAGCGAAAAAAATTGGTCTGGCCATAGTGGGAGCTGGCAGAGTGGGTTTGTTTCGGGGAGAAGTGGCGATGCGCCATCCCCAGGTCGGCTGGATCGGCATCGCCGAGAAAAATCCCGAGCGTGCCAAGTTGGTGAGCGACAAGCTCAAAGCCGACTTCGTCACCGACGATTTCCGCACGTTGCTCAACCGCCCAGAGGTCAACGCGGTGATCGTCAGCACCGATGAGCACCTGCACGTGGATCCGATCATGCATGCAGTCGAACGCGGTCAGTCCTTGATGATTGAAAAGCCCTTGGCCACCGACTTGGCCGATTCGGCCCGGGTGTTGCATGCCATCGAGAAGGCCGGCGTTGACGCTGTGATCGGCTACACCCAGCGGTTTCGCAGGCGTTGGCTGGCGGCTAAAGAAAAAGTGCGATCGGGCTCACTCGGGGATGTGACTCTGGTGACTTCGCGCGCTTTCATGAATCGCTTAGTAGCCATCGACAACTACAAACGCACCGATCATCCGCACAAAATTTCCCCCATGGTGATCAGCGGCACACACGCCCTGGACATTGTGATGTGGATGATGGAAGCCAAGACTCCGGTGGAGGTATACGCCCGAGCCATCGACAAAGCCTTGGGGCCGCAGTGGAAGGGCATAGATGCCACCACCGGCATGATCACTTTCAGCGATGGTTCGATCTACCAATCGACGATTTCCTGGGCCTTGCCAGTGGTTTGGCCCGGTGCAGTCTATAGCTTGGATGTCGGCATCGTTGGCACTGAGGGGGTCTTGACCATCGATGACACGCACCGCGATATTGTGCTCGCCACCAGCCATTCTCAGGGCGAAGGCTATGCACCAGACCAATCAAGGCGAGTCGACTTTCTGGGCAGCTACCCACCAGGCGACATGGCTCTGGGCGAGTTGCGCGGGCCTATGCGCGAAGAAACCGACTCCTGGCTGAATCGAGTGTCTTTGGGCTTGCCGACTCAGGCTGCCACCGCCAAAGAGGCGCACCGCAATCTTATGCTGACCAAGGCATTTGATCTGTCGGCGCGCACTCAGCGCCCGGTCAAACTGCCGCTGGCTCCCGAAGACGACATCTACTAAGCAAGGAGCCCACATGGTTCGGTCCTTGTATCGTCTGGCAATCGCTGGCTTTCTGGCCTGGGGCCTATGGCCTGCATCGATTTTGGCCAACCCAGCCGAGGGTTACCCCAATAAACCGGTGCGCATCATCATTCCATTTGCGCCTGGAGGTGCATCGGATTTCGTGGGCCGGATTTTGTCGCAGAAATTGGGGGAGCAACTCAATCAGCAAGTTATCATCGACAACAAGTCCGGAGCTGCTGGCAACATCGGCATGGAGGCCGCCGCCAGGTCTGCTCCCGATGGCTACACACTGTATCTAGGCAATATCGGTACGCTCGCGATCAACCCCGCGATTTTCCCCAACCTCAGTGTCAAGCCGCTTCAAGATTTCGCCCCGATTACCCTGATCGCCGACGTGCCCAGTGCTTTGGTGGTCAACACCGACTGGGGGCCACGTTCGCTGCCCGAAGCACTCACCAAACTCAAGGCCAGTCCCTCCAAGTTCAACTTCGCCACACCCGGCAGCGGGAGCCTGAACCGATTGGAGATGGAAATCCTAATGCGCAGCGCGGGTGTCACTATGGTCCATGTGCCCTACAAAGGAGGGGGTGGGCCAGCAGCCATGGGGCTGCTTGGCGGAGAAACCCAGTTGATGTTCAACACCATGCCCTCTGTCAAAAACTTTGTGACCAGTGGGCGTATGCATGCATTGGCAGTCACCAGTGCACAGCGCTTGCAAGCGCTGCCGGATGTGCCAACCATGGCCGAGCTGGGTTACCCTGAGCTCATCACCGGGTCATGGCAGGGCATGTTGGTGCCAGCCAAAACACCGAAAGACATCATTCAGAGGTTGCACCGCGCCTTGAATGCTGTGCTGGACATGCCTGATGTGCGTGAACGGCTGGCCGCTGGTGGGGTGTTTCCTGCGCAAAGTAAATCACCCGAAGAATTCGGACAGTTCCTGGCCGCCGAAACCCAGAAATGGGGCAAAGTAGCCCGAGATGCCCGTGCCACAGCGGATTGAAAGGATCCAGATATGAGTCAGAACGCCAGCCCTCAAACAGCGCGCACACCGGGCGCACACCGAGCCCAGAGCGGGGAACATTTTTTTGACCTGGGACAGGTCAACCAGATCATGGGGGGGCCGACTTATTCGCCCGTCTTTGGTGGGTGTGTTGAGGGTGACCGGATGATCGTCGCCGTCATGCGCGCCCCGGCCGGCAAGCACGCCGATTTGCACAACCACCCCAACGAGCAGTGGATCTATATTTTAGAAGGCCATCTTGAATTCACCATTGACCATCAGACCCGCTCTGTGGGCCCTGGTGGATTGATCTACATTCCGGCCGAGGCCTATCACAAGGCGGGAGCAACCCTCGATGGCGAC
>JACCDY011326941.1_pt1 | contig 11251 bp, 12 predicted proteins | sample 7446391 | NCBI WGS metagenome assembly JACCDY01 (sample SAMN15323451, study PRJNA562643) | freshwater metagenome | isolation source: river surface water | place: USA:Blue River Watershed | collected 2017-08-18
CTCAATCTGCCGATCCCAGAATGGGACGTGGCGCCCGATGCGTGCGAGGAGCTCTCGCCCGGAACGCCCACCATCGATCAGTATCTGGTGACTGCCGTCGATGATGAGGATAGCATCACCCTGGCCCACATTGAGGAACACTACCTCGGCCTGCTTCGAGAGGAGTGACAGGTGCCACAGGAGGAGCCCGCCCATGAGAGCGATGACAGCAAGAGACAACAGGAGGAGTTTATACCCGGTACGCATAGGAAATTCGAGGGTAACGCCAAGAAATAACGAGGATAGCTATCGCGAGTATGACATACCACAGGGTGAGGTGCCAGGGACCAAAGTGTTCGACTCGGATGAGGGCCTCGAGGCTCCCCAACCACTCGACACTCCTCGTGATAGTGGTGAGGACAAGGTAGGCCAAGGGACTTGCGACGAGATGAGCCCCTGGCATGATGAGAAAAAGTATGCCCGAGAGAAATGACAGGGCCATCGCAATGGGTACCAGCCACACCAAGAAATTGCCGATGATAATAACCGGCGAGAACACATGAAAGGAGAAGAGGATGATAGGGAGCACAAACACTTCGACCACGAGCGTCACGATGAGTACTTCACTCAATTGGCGGAGGAGAGGCCGCTGAAGCAAGAGGTGCTCTTGATACGGTGCGATCCAGAGGATACCGAGGGTAGCGAGAAACGAGAGCTGAAAGCCGAGATCGTAGCGAAAGAGAAGCGGATTCATGAAGAGCATCACTGCCCCAGCCAAGAGGAGCGCGTTTACCGGTTGCGCCAACCGGCCAAGCTGGAGCGCCACAAAGACGACACTCGCCATCGCCCCCGCTCGAACCGCGGAGGCCGGGAGACCAATCATGACAATAAAAAGCACAATGCCGATGAGCACCGACCAAATTGCCTGGCGTCGCCACAGCCCAAAAAACAGCCCACAGTAGAGGAGGAGTCCGGCAATGATGGTGATGTTGTAGCCTGAGACCGCGATCATATGTGAGAGCCCGACAGCGGTAAAGGCGTCCTTCAGTGCCTCCGGCAGATAGTGGTCGCCACCGAGGAGGCGACCCTTGGCCCGCCCAGCCTCAGGCTCGACCAGGGCCTGCGAGAGTGCTTGCTCGAGAGCGTGCTTGGGGAGATAGAGGAACGTAGTGAGGCGTTCACGTGTATCTACCATGAGGCGTTCCGCCACCCCACCGCGGAGGCAGGCACTCCCTACCCTCTCCTTCGCGAGAAACATGCGATAGTCAAACTCCGGGGTGAAGTTCTCTGGGACGGCAAGCTCACACGAAAACCGAAACTGCGCCCCCGGTGGCACTATGAGACCGAGGGGCGCCTGCCAGAGGACTCGCTCCTTGGGACACCGACCTGCTTCACAGTCGCTAAAGCGAAGTATCGTACGTCGATAGGTACCGCGCTCTTCGGGATTACCGACGACCCGTACCGTCCCTGTGACGAGACCCGGAGAAACGAGCGTCGCATAGCGCTCACGCTCGACGGCCGTCACTTCTCCTCCCCATACGAAACACATGAGACACAAAGTGAGGCACAGCGTCCGCCACCCCGGATAGACCACCCAAAAAGCGAGGGCGATAGCCCCCGAAAGCAAGGTAAGTGGGAGAAGTGGCAGGGTCACAAACGAGCCCACGGCGATACCGCCGATACAGGCGAGGACGGCAGTGAGGAAGACCCGATCCTTCTCCATACTCTGGAGTGTTACTTCGACAATCTGTTATTTCAACTTCTCGAGTGCTTTGAGGAAGCTCTTGGCACTGCCAAATGATTTGTAGACCGAGGCAAAACGGATATAAGCGACTTCGTCGACTTCTTTGAGCTTGTCCATGATAAGGGCACCGATAGCGCGACTGGGTATCTCCGAGACCTGCTTCTCATGGAGGACATATTCAATCTCGCCCAAAATCTTTTCGATCTTTTCTTCGGCCAATGGTCGCTTCTCAAAGGCCCGACGGAGGCCCTTTTCAATCTTGGTTTTGTCGTACTCTTCTTTGTGGCCGTCTTTCTTCACCACGAGCAACCGAAATATCTCGACTTCTTCGTAGGTACTGAACCGAGCATCGCACTTCTCGCATTCACGCCGACGTCGAATCGCCCGGCCCTCTTGGGTCTCACGGGAGTCAACAACACGGGTATCAGGATGGTTACAGAAGGGGCAAAGCATAGGGGTAGCTGATAGCTTATAGTCCGCCCACCGGCGGATTAGCTGATAGAACAAGTCATTGGCTCCAGCATAGCAGAATCACGGGAGAAAAGAAAAACACTCCTTCGGAGTGTTTTTTGATATCAAGTCTATTTCTTCATCTTTCGGCGGATGAAGGCGGGAATTTCGAGGTCTTCTTCCTCGACCAGTTCTTTGGATTCACTCCGAGGAGCTATGCCACGAGGCTGGATCTTTTCGTCGATAATCATAACGGGCTGTTCGATCTTGCGGGATGGGAACGTGATAGCTTCTTCGAGGATTTCTTCTTCGTCCTTCTCTTCGGCTTCTTCTACCACAGCCATTTGAGCAGAGCGCTGACGGCTGGCGATGCTCGGCGCCCGATTGATGAGACCTGGCATCTCCTTGGTCCGAGGGATATCGAAACCAGTCGCAACGACAGTGATCTGGATTTCGCCCTTGCGGATCTGATCGTCAGTGACGGCACCAAAGATAACCTTGGCGTTCGGATCGATGTTTTCAGTAATGATATTGGCGGCTTCGTTGATTTCAAGCATCGTGAGGTCGCTTGAGCCCGAGATATTGAAGAGGACACCCTTGGCCCCATCGATCGAGAGTTCGAGGAGCGGACTGTTGATAGCAGCCTTGGCAGCCTCGACGGCACGGTTCTCACCCGAGGCGATACCGATACCCATGAGGGCACTACCGCTGTCCTCCATGATGGCCCGGACATCAGCAAAGTCGACGTTCACGATACCCGGCTTGGTGATGAGGTCCGAGATACCCTGGACACCCTGGCGGAGTACATCATCGACGATGCGGAAGGCGTTCACGAGAGTGGTCTGACGATCGATGATCGAGAGGAGCTTGTCGTTGGGGATAGTGATGAGCGTGTCGACGCGGTCTTTCAGATTCTCGAGTGCTTCTTCGGCGATAGCGCGACGCTGTGAGCCCTCAAAAGCAAACGGCTTAGTCACCACACCGACAGTGAGGGCCCCGAGCTCCTTGGCCGTCTCAGCGACGATGGGAGCCGCCCCAGAGCCTGTCCCACCACCGAGACCACAGGCGACAAACACCATGTCGGCACCTTTCAGCACTTCTTGGATTTCATCGCGGTTTTCTTCGGCCGCCTGACGACCGATTTCTGGATTCATCCCGGCCCCGAGACCCTTGGTCAGGTTCTTGCCAATGTGGACTTTTTCTTGCGCTTTGGAATGGTGCAGGGCCTGGGCATCAGTATTGATCGCCACAAACTCAACACCCTTGATCTTGGCATCAATCATCCTCGAGATAGCGTTGTTCCCAGAACCACCAACACCTACCACTTTGATTTTTGCAAATGTCTCGATGTCGGGTTTGATCTCTGCCATAGACCTCTGTGGATTAGAAATATGATTCGTTAGGTTCTCTTAGTATAGCGCTCTCGCCTGCTCCGGCACAAGTGCCCCATTTGAGCGGAAATTATCTGAAAATTCACTCTATCACAGCGGAAGAATGAGTGTCAAGATAAGCCAAAAAACAGAAAAATGGCTTTTCTTTGAGACTTTTTTTGATATTGGTTTTGGTTTCTACGGCAGGAAACGCTGTGACCAGTGCTTCACCTTGTCGACAACAGACTGCATCCCCTCAGGCATCGATCCAAAGAGCTTGTGTGTTGAAAACGTCCGTTTGTCATGACCCGTATGCTGCGACAAGAGGAGGAGACCAATCACGGTCGCAAACTGAGGATTGTCGACTTCATCAAGGATGCCACCGAGAGGCTTGGGGTATCCGATCTGCGCCGGGAGTCGGAGGATACGCTTGGCGAGATCCACTACGCCAGGGAGGAGTGCTCCACCACCAGTGAGTACTGCCCCACCAGGGAGGAGTCCTTCACGACCAATGTTTTTGAGTTCGGCATTGATAAACGTAAATATTTCTTCGAGGCGCGCTTCGATGATCTCAGCCACATGATGACGCGAGACCAATCCCTCTTCTTGAGAGTCGATGACCCCGAGATCAATTTCTTCTTTCTTGCCGACCTCATCAGGGAGAGCGGTACCATACTGGAGCTTGACGGCCTCGGCCACTTCGATCGAGGTCCGGAGTCCGATGGCAATGTCGTTCGTCACATGAGCCCCACCCACCGGGAGGACCGCGAGGTGGAGGAGATCGCCGTCCTCAAAGACCGCAAGTGACGTGGTACTCCCACCGATATTGATGAGGACGGTGCCGAGCTCCTTCTGCTTTTCATGGAGGACCGCTTCGGCAGAAGCCAGGGGCTCCACCACAAAGCTATCCGCATTGGTCCCAGCTTGTTCGAGGCTCCGTCCGATGTTTTTGAGGTGTGCCGTACTATCGCTCACGACAAGCGCATTCATCTCGAGCCGGACCCCGCGCATCCCGAGCGGATCCTTGATATTCTTCTGATCGTCCAGGCGATAGTCTTTTGGAATGACGTGAATAATCTCACGATTCAGGGGCATAGTGAGTCGAGCCTCCACTTCTTCGAGGACCCGCGTCATATCGTCATAGGTCACCTCGCCATCAGCACGTCCCACCGCTATCACCCCAAGCGCCGTCTGGCACGCGATCTCGGTCCCCGAGACACTCGCCACCACGCTCTCCGCCGGGTGCCCTGCCATTCGCTCGGCCTGTTCGAGCGCGACGTTACAGGACTTGGCCACGGCCTCAGCATTGACCACTGCCCCACGTCGAATACCCTCTGATGGAGCCGTTCCGATACCGATGACACGGAGTGGCTCCTCGTCCGGCATTTCTTGGGCAATGACTGCCCTGATGGTCGCGGACCCGATATCGAGACCGACGGAATAGTGACCTTTCGCCATAAAAATCTGATGAGCCAAAATACAAGTTCAAGCTCTACATGGGAGGTAGAGCTCCATGAGCCATATTATACCCCAAAAAACTGCGTTTCGCAAAAAAGAAAAGAGGCCGTGGCCCCTTCTTACACTGAGTCGTCATGCTAGCGGAAAAAAAAATACGGGAGAAAAATGATCACTCCAAGGAGTAGGGCTCCCAGCGATACGACAAACACTGATCCGGCCATCACATCCTTGACCACGCGAGCATACGGATGGACCCGCGGTTTCAAGATATCCATGATACGCTCCACTGCCGTATTCACGAGCTCAAGCGCGAGGACGAGTACGATAGCGACGATGAGCATCATGCGCTCAGTCGGTGTAAGCGGGAGCCAGAGCATAAGGAGGAGGACGACACCGGTCACCGCGAGCTCGACCTGAAAGTTACGCTCATTGCGAAAAGTATAAAAGAGACCTTTGAGAGCATGGGCGACACTACGGGCAAAACGCTTCATACTATTTTCTTTTTATTTGAGTGACTCTATTTTTGGACCAAAGTGGCGGTGACGCTGTCTTGGATGGCAAACATCTCGTCACTGTGATCATAGCCGAGGAGATGGAGGATGCCATGAGAAAAGACGTAGATCATCTCATGCGTGGCGCTCACTTCATCCTCTGTTGCTGACTGGCTAATGAAATCGTAGCAGAAAAAGAGCTCGCCGAGAAATATCTCCTTCGCTCCATCACGCCGAAGTGACTCGATATCAGCATAGTCTCCGAACGAAAGAATGTCTGTTACCTTGTCTTTACCGCGATACGTCCGATTGAGCTCTTGGATGCGCTCGGGTGAGACGAGGACAGCGGAAAGGGTGATACTCTCCTTGTCTTTCAGACTGTCGAGTGGTACTCGCTTCAGCGTCTCGGTCGCAATGCGTTCAAAAAAATCCTGATCCAATGACGCTGGGACCGTGGCCACTTCGGAAACATACTCCAGATGAAGACGCATAGAAACTAGGTGAGGAGCGACTCGACCACGCGCTTGACGTCATCCCCAGGGGCGCGACCAGCCACCTTCTTCATAACGGCGCCCATGGCTTGCCCCATCTTGTCCTTGGTCGAAATACCGACCTCTGCGAGCGCTGACTCTACGAGCGACCGGAGTTCAGCCTCTGGCATAGCTGCCGGCAGATACGTAGAGAGGAGCGCGAGCTCATCTCGTTCTTTGGCTGCCAAATCCTCACGATTGCCAGCCTCGTACTGAGCGATGCTGTCTTTTCGTTGTTTCACCAACTTCTTAATCACCTCGAGGACATCGGCATCCGCGAGTTCGTTTGGGGCCTGACGCTTATCGATGGCCACGTTTTTGACAGCACTCTGGAGAAGTCTCAGGGTGTCGCGCCGAAACGCATCACCGGACTTCATCGCGTTCTTGAGATCGTCACCAATCTGCGTGTAGAGAGCCATAACCAAAGTATTATGTATGAATGACTGTATTGTCTCATAGCTGTAGTCAGACGAACAGTCCTGCCCTACAGCTATGTCACCATGAAGCCATTGATACTCTGATACTAAATTCTTTTTTTAATATCACGGAGTGCTTCGTCGTCGAACTTACCGAGCTTCTTGAGTCGGGTAATTTCTTTGCGAATCTTGACTTTGTAGAGCGCACCGATACGACGCTTGTCGCGGCTCGGCTCTTCAGCACGGAAACGGAGCTTCCGGACCTGCTTCAAGACACCACTCTGCTGGACACGTCGTGAAAAACGACGGATCAGGCTTTCGGCTGTCTCTCGCTCTTTTCTTTTGACTTGGATCATATACAAGACCTCCTTTCAAACATTTTCTTCCCAGAGGAAGAAAGATCAATCTTTACACCGGGTGAATATTTTCGCTTAAACGAGCCCCGCCGAGGAGATGGAGGTGGAGATGGGGCACTTCTTGCCCACCATCCCTCCCTACCCGGAATAGCAGTTTATACCCTTTTTCAGAAATATTCAAGTCTCGAGCCACATCCCGGGCCACCCGGAACATTTTCCCAACGATGACTTCGTCACCATCCGCCATCTCGGCAATACTCACGATACGCTTCTTGGGAACGATGAGGACATGAACAGGAGCAATCGGAGCGATATCATAAAAGGCCATGATGTCATCATCCTCGTAGAGAAACTCCGTCGGAATTTCTCGGTCACGAATTTTCTCAAAAACATTTTTCTCGCTCATGACTGACAGGGTTAGACATTGAGGGCGACATTGGTCTTAAGTATCTTCTTTACCGCATCGACGAGCTTCTCTTGGGTCACCGTTTCCTGAGTCCCAGAGACCATGTCTTTGACGATAGCGGTCTCATCGAGCGCTTCCTTCTGGCCGATGATGACCGTCACCTCGACACCGAGTCGGTTGGCGACGCGCATCTGCGACTTGAGACTGCCTCGGCCAAAGCTCTCTGCAATGAGAATACCATTTTTCTCGAGCGCCGAAAACAGACGGAGGCTCTTCTTTTTGGCCATGTCACCGAGCTGAGCGAGAAAGACACGGGGCTTCGGCTCCTGGTAGGGTTTGACCTGGGTGCGCTTCATCTCAAGCACAATCCGGTCGAGTCCGAGACCAAAGCCGATGACTGGTGTCGGCTCGCCACCGAGCGTTTCGATGAGCCGGTTGTAGCGTCCCCCGCCACCGAGTGAGTAGTTCTTGCCATCCTTGTCGGTCGAGCGGATTTCAAACACCGTGTTGGTGTAGTAGTCGAGACCGCGGACAAGACGGGTATTGATCGAGTACGGGAGCTCGAGCTCATCGAGATACTCGAGGAGGTGCTTGAAGTGGTCGCGCGATTCCTGGTCGAGGTAGTCGATAGACTGCGGAGCATGGGCCGTGAGCTGGATACACTTGTCCTCTTTGCAGTCAAGGATACGCATCGGGTTCGAGAGGAGTCGTTCACGACAGTTCTGGCAGAGCTTGCTCTTTTGGGCCTCGAGATAACGGACGAGAGCCTTCTCATAATCACGCCGCGACTCGGGCGTCCCGATACTGTTTACTTGGAATTCGATATTCTTGAGACCGAGCTGACCGACGACTCGATAGGCGAGCTGGATGGTCTGGGCATCGATGATTGGATCATTTTCCCCAAAGATATCAAAGTTGGCCTGCCAGTGCTCGCGATAGCGGCCCTCTTGCGGACGGTCATAGCGAAAGACGGGGCCCATAGTAAAGAGTTTGATCGGCTTGGGAAGGATACCCATCCCGTGCTCGATATAAGCGCGACACAGTCCGGCGGTCATCTCCGGACGGAGGGCGACGCGATCACCGCCACGAGTGTTGAAAAGATAGATCTCTTTGTCGAGGATATCAGTCCCTTCACCGATAGTGCGGAGATAGAGGTGAGCAAACTCTACAGTCGGCAAGTCGATACGTTGAAAACCATACTCCTGTGACGCAGCTGAGAGCGCTTTGCGTACCCGTTCCCAGTACGGCTGTTCATCGGGCATGATGTCACGCATACCCCGGAGTGTCTGGAGGAGCATCTCTTCTTCAGCCTTGGGGCCCACCTTCTTCGATGCGACGTCTTTCGACTTGGGAGTCGCGACTTTCTTGGTTACCCCCTTCTTGGTGGACTTGGCTGCTTTGGCTCCGACTGATTTCTTGTCTGGCATACCCGTAGACAGGTTAAGGTTAAGAGTCTGTTGCTTAGTAAATAGAGAATCGGTCTACTGGCCACGCTCGGAGCATGACCCGCCCGATAATCTTGTCCTTGTTAAATGGTCCGAATGCTCGAGAATCATAGCTGTACATCCGATTGTCACCCATGGCAAAGTACTGATCCTCCCCGATTTGCATCCGTGGCATATCTTGAGTCAAGACGCCGGGGCCGATGTAGGCACTCTCATCGAGCACAAAGCCATCTGGATACTGGGTGTTGTAGATCACAACTTTCCCCTGGCGAATCTCGACGGCCTCACCGGGGAGTCCGATAATGCGCTTGATAAAAAACTCTTCGGTATTCTTGGGAAACCGGAACACCGCCACATCCTGACGAATAATTTTTTTAAACGGCTTGACCTCAAAACTGGTCTCGTCCCATCCTACCTTGGTCTGCTTGTAGCCAAACTCACTGATGATGAGATACTCTCCGTCTTCAAAATTAGGCTCCATGCTCGAACCCTGGACAAAAAACGGCTGGAACAAAAAAACGCGAACAGGTATAATGATGACTACGGCCAAGAGAAAGACCCGGATCATCTCGGAAAACAGACCCCCGAGACCCAAGTGCTCCTCTTCCTGTTCCAGTGGCTCTTTTTCTATTTGATTTTCGTTAGCCATATCAGGGATGCGCTCAAAATTTGGTAAAACAATGCAATTGTAACAGATTTTGACCCCTTGAGCAAGACCGGCATTACCCCTTACTAGAGCCATATTTCTCGATTTTCTATGGATGACATCCGCACTACGCAGAAAGACCGCGGACCTCGGCCATTTGTCCTCCCAGATACCGGAGGAGGTGGTCTCCCACCCGTCCAGATGCCGAGGCGCCGGCCTCGTACCAGGCGACTGTGGCCGGCCCTCATGATTGTGGGCGCCCTCATCCTTTTTGGCGTTGGTTTTGTCCTCTATCAGGGACTCGCCTTAGGCGAGCGGATGCAGTTCTCTCAGGTGTCACCGCGCTCCTTTGTCACTTCACTCCAAGCTCTCTCACGTGCCTACCTCCGCGATGAGTCCCTCCCGCTCAAAGGCGCCGAGGGAGGTCGCATCAATATCCTTCTCCTCGGTCGCGCCGGCGAACACTACCCCGGCAAGAATCTGACCGATACGGTGATGATTATGAGTATCAATCTCACCACCAAACGGATTGGTCTCCTCTCCCTCCCCCGCGATCTCTACGTCCCCATCGGGCAGAGCGGCTTCTATACTAAATTAAACTCCGTCTACCAGTACGGACTCTCCAATGAAGAGGGCGTCGAACCGCTGCGAGAATCAATCACCACTATCACTGGTCTCCCTATCCACTATTTCTTCACCCTCGACTTTGATGGCTTTGAAAAGGTGGTCGATACCCTAGGTGGCATCTCGGTCGATGTCCCGCGTGATATGTATGACACCCGCTATCCTGGCAAGAACTACAGTTACGAGACCTTTGAGATCAAAAAGGGCTGGCAGACACTTGACGGCGCCACCGCCCTCAAGTACGTCCGTGAGCGTCATGCCGATCCCGAGGGAGACTTTGGCCGAGCCAAACGCCAGCAGCAGGTCATCCAGGCCATCAAGAACAAAACTCTTTCGCTCGGGACACTCTTTAACATCGTCACTCTCCATCGTCTCGTCGATACCCTCGGTGACAGTATCAAGACAGATATGCCGACCGAGGACATGACCCGTTTCTTTGAACTGGCCAAATCCCTCGATACCCAAAACATTAGCACCACCGTCATCGATGCCTGGAAGAAAGACAGTCTCCTCCGCGTCTCACACGTACAAGTTGGCGCGGTTTCGGCCTTTATCCTGGTCCCCCGCGTGGGTAACTGGAGCGAGATTACCGACGTCAGCCGAAACATCTTTGACCGGGACGCACTCGAAAAGCGTAAACAGGCCATCATAACTGAAGCGCCCACTCTCACCCTCTACGCCAAGCCAATCGATCGAGAGGTCGCGGCAAGAATTGCTACCCTGCTCCGGGAAGAACTCAGTTTTTCGGAGGTCACCCTCGCCACCGTCCCCGCCTTGAATACTGCCTTTGAAGAGAGTATCATGGTAAAGGAGAGTAGCGGGAGTGCCTTGGCCAAGCCTTTTAGCTTGGACGAGCTCCTGAAGCGTTTCTCTCCTACTGAGTCAGTCTCTCTCCCATTTACTCCGACCACGCCTTTCCAGAGTGACTTTGCCCTCGTCATTGGTACCGATCTCGCCGAGGCCTTTGCTCTCCCAGATACACCAACCGACCTGACCCCAGAAGACTCGTCATTCTCCGAACCGCTCCCTCCCCAACAGAGGAAGAAGTAAGAATACTGAAGCAGGAAGCATGATAAAGAAACAGACATTCTCGTACGTCATACTTCATAACTCATGATTCATCTGCCCTTATGAAACTCATCATCGGTCTCGGCAATCCTGGCAGCAATCATTCCCTCACCCGTCACAATGCCGGTTTTTTGTGCCTGGACTACCTCGGGAAAGTTTGGGGCATGAGCCCCTTCGAGCTCGACAAAAAAATGTCTGGTCTCGTGAGCACCGGTCTCGTCGGCCGAGAAAAGGTCCTCCTCGTCAAACCTGAGACCTTTATGAATGC
>JACCDY010674674.1_pt1 | contig 11249 bp, 10 predicted proteins | sample 7446391 | NCBI WGS metagenome assembly JACCDY01 (sample SAMN15323451, study PRJNA562643) | freshwater metagenome | isolation source: river surface water | place: USA:Blue River Watershed | collected 2017-08-18
AGTTATCTGCTCTTATAAGTAAAAGTTGTGTTACCCAATTTGATAATTGAACCGTCTTGTAGCACTGCTTCAGAAATACGTTGCCCATCAACAGTTGTTCCATTAGTTGAACCAAGATCTCGCACAACCACCTGTGAACCAAGAACTATTGCACAATGTAATCGGCTAGCTCCGCTGTCAGCTATTTGAATGTCAGCGTCAACACCACGACCAATATTTGTAACTGATTTTGTTAGCGGATATTCATTTCCAGAAATATCAGTTAAGCGCGGAATTTCTCTGGCACTCATTGCGGCAACTGGAATTTGGGAGTTCATGGCGGGGCCGGCACTCGGAGTTACTAAATTAGATGGGGGCTGGCTAGCACTTTTAATTCGGAATACCCCAGTTTCAAAGAACGGATCCAACCCAAAAGAAATCTCAACTCGATGTAAAACTTTGTAGCGCTGTTCGGAAATGTAGTTGTTTGCTAATTGAGTTAACTCAGAAATTAGTGTTCCAAAATATGGAGCCAGTCGATCATGATCGGCTCGACTCAATTCAATGACAAATGCATTAGGCACCATCATCTGACCGGCAACATTATCTGCTCGAGTGTCAATCTCTTGTTGGAGCGCAGCGCCAAGTTCAACTGGTTGAACTTCGGACTTAAAAGCTTTGGAAAAAGAGCCGTTAACAATGCGATCTAGCCGTTGCTCAAGGTTGTCTAGTAAACCCATCCTCTAGCTCCAATCGCTAATTTGCTCAATAAATATAAGTTTACTTGGGCAATCGACAAGGCATTTGCTTTGAATTAGTAAGGATTTAACCGATTAAATTGCCAGTTTGTTGTTTTGCGCAGGTTTAAACATCCGCACGATTAACGTCGAAGCAACAATCGAAACCACGACAACCATCAAGACTGCAGTGAATTGAATTTCACTAATTAATCCTTTAGCTAATGCAGCACTTCCGAGCACGAATGAAAATTCGCCAAGTTGACTTAAACCAACAGCAAGTTGAGCAGGTCTGGCATTAACTCCACTGAATTTTGTAAGTAAAAAGGCTGGCAATGTTTTTCCAACTATCAGTAAAAAAATAATTGCCAGCGCGAATGGAATGGATTGATCTAAATTCTTGAAGGAAATCAAACTACCCATTACAACAAAAAATAAAACTGCGAATAAATCTCGGAAAGGAAGTAAAACTCTTCGCACTTCATCAGTTTCACGGCCTTGGTTTAATGCTAAGCCAGCTACGAATGCAGCCAGTGCCATTGGAATTCCGAAAACAACTGTGCCGATTGCTGCAAGAGTTAAACCAATCGAAACCGAGTAAATTAAAAATAGATCGCCTTCCCATTTAACAAACCTAAGCAATTTGGGAAGTGCCTTAGAGGCTAAATAAGCCAGCACGCCAAATCCAATTAATCCAAGCAGAGCTAACGGAAGTGGGCGATCACCAACACCGATAATTGTTAGCACAACTGCAGCTATCGCAACACCAGTGATATCTTGCACGATGCTCCAACCAAGTAGCGCAGTTTCAGTCGCAGGATTTGTTGTTCGCCGCCGACTTCGAACTATGTTGACAATCACAACACTCGAGGACATTGCCACACTCAAGCCAATAAGTACTGCACCCCAAAATGGCAGACCAAACCAGATAAAAATTGGAGCGCTGATTAATAACCCTAAAATAATTTGTGATGGAGCTGCCCAAAAAATTGCTCGCTGTTCCGAGCGCAATCTGCGTAAATCGATTTCGATTCCAACTTCAAATAACAGCAGAATTACGCCGATGTCGGCCAAAATTATTAATTGCTCTGAACCTGCAACATATCCAGGTGTAAACGGTGAAACTAATAAACCAGTTAGTAAGTAACCAATAATTGCTGGCAAACCAAGTTTGCGGGCGAGTAGGCCAAGTGAGGCCGCTAAAAGTAAAACGACGCCAATATCTAATACCAAAGGTGCAGTATCAATAATTTGCGCGGTTTTCACCTTTAACAGTTTACTGTTGAATTCATTAACCACGTAGGCTTTAGTTGTGCCGATTGATCAAAAGCTAATTGAGCAAGTTAATCGTTGGCTGGAACAAGATCCTGACTCAATAACAAAAAAGCAACTTACGGAATTAGTTACTGCCGCAAAAGAAAATGAACCGGGTGCAGTTTTAGAACTAAGTGATGCATTTCGCGCACCATTGGAATTTGGCACTGCAGGTTTACGCGGTGCTCTAGGTGCTGGACCTAATCGAATGAATCGAGTCACCGTCTTGCAGGCAGTTGGTGGCCTTGCTGAATATCTAAAGGCAAATAATTTTGCTGGACAAAAAGTTGTAATCGGTTTCGATGCTAGATATAACAGTGATGTTTTTGCGAAAGATTCGGCAGAAGTTTTAGCTGGTTACGGATTTAAACCAATTATTTTTGATCATGTTGTACCAACACCAGTACTAGCTTTTGCGGTTAGAAATCTTTCAGCTTGTGCTGGAATTATGGTGACGGCAAGTCATAATCCACCGCAAGATAATGGTTATAAGGTTTACTTAGGCGATGGACGACAAATAGTTCCACCAGCCGATCAAGAAATCGCTGCGCAAATTAGAAAAATTGAGGATGTTCGTAAACTTCCGCGTGGTATTCAAATTGAAACTGCACCGCCAAGTTGTGAAATTGACTACGTAAATTCAGTTAAGCAAATTATTGAAAATGGACCACTTTCATTAGCAGTAAAACAAAGTATTAGTACTGTCTATACCGCCATGCATGGTGTTGGTTGGGCAACGTTAGCTCAAGTTTTCAATGTCTGCGGTTTCACCGAACCTGTTCCTGTTGTTGAACAGCGAGATCCAGATCCTGCGTTTCCAACTGTTAATTTTCCAAATCCAGAGGAAAAAGGTGCGCTGGACTTGGCGATTGAAAAATCGAAAGCAGAAAGTTCAGATTTGTTATTGGCTAATGATCCAGATGCTGATCGGTTAGCAGTTGCGCTACCTGTTGCATCCGGTGAATTTCAAATGTTGCGTGGTGACCAAGTTGGTATTTTGCTTGGCTGGTGGGTTATCCAACGAGCGAAACTTTTGGGACAAAAATTAACTGGGACTTTTGCTAGTTCAATAGTTTCTTCAATGATGTTAGAAGCTGTAGCGAAGTCAGCCGATTTAAATTATGAGCACACGTTAACTGGATTTAAGTGGGTTAGCCGAGTGCCAAATTTAATCTACGGTTATGAGGAAGCACTTGGATATTGTGTTGATCCTATTAGTGTTGGCGATAAAGATGGTATTTCAGCCGCTGCCATGTTTGTTGAATTAGCTGCTTATCTAAAGTCACAGAATCAAACAGTTTGGCAACAATTAGATGATCTGGCTCTTGAACATGGACTGTATTTAAGTGATCAGGTTTCTGTTCGAGTTACAGATCTAACGGTGGTGCCACAAGTAATGAATTCTCTTCGCGTGAATCCACCAAAACATTTCGGTTCAATGGCTGTAAGTGCTGTTTTAGATTTAGCAAAACCCGAAAGTGGTTTACCGCCAACAGACGGAGTTGTTTTTTACTTAACTGGTAAAGGACAGGTTACAAAAGGCCGAGTCATTGTTAGGCCAAGTGGAACAGAGCCAAAAATTAAGTGCTACCTTGAAGTCGTTGTGCAATCAACTGATTTAATTAAAAGTCGACAAGCTGCACAAGAAGAAATTGAAAAAATTGCAAGAGATGCCAAGCCGTTGCTAACCGGAGGAAATTAATGGATCGCGCAACACTAGCTAAGTACGTTGATCACACTTTACTTAAGCCTGAAGCGACTGCGGACGATGTAATTGCGCTTTGCAATGAAGCAAACGAGTTAGGTGTTTTTTCGGTTTGTGTATCACCAAGCTTTGTATCTCTGGCTAAAACAACTGTTTCTTCAGGAGTAGCGGTTGCAACAGTTTGTGGTTTTCCAAGCGGAAAACATGAAACTGAAATTAAAGTAGCTGAAGCTGCGTTGTCTGTTGCTCAAGGTGTCGACGAAGTAGACATGGTCATTGACGTAGGTCGCGGAATTATGGGTGATTGGGATTATGTACAAAGCCAAATAACCGCGGTGCGAAAAGTAACGCAAGGCAAAGTATTAAAAGTAATTTTAGAAACCGCTGCTTTGAACGACGATCAAATTAAAAATGCTTGTTTAGCTAGTGATTTTGGTGGAGCAGATTTTGTTAAAACCTCGACTGGATTTCATCCTGCAGGTGGGGCCGAGTTAAGAGCAATCGAAATAATGCAAAAAACAGTTGGTGGACGTCTAGGGATCAAGGCAAGCGGTGGAATTAGAACTGCTGAATTTGCGTTGGAATTGATTCAGGCGGGTGCAACTCGATTAGGGCTTTCTGGAACTCGGGCAGTTCTGGACGGTGTTACTGCAACTGATAACTACTAAAGACCAAGTTCAGTTCGGATTTTTTGATAGCCAGGTTTAACCACATTATTAATAATGGCAAGGCGATCATCAAACGGAATGAATGAACTTTTCAAGCTATTGATAGTGAGCCATTCAAAATCTTTAAGTGTGTAATCAAATGCCTGCGCAAGCCAAAACATTTCCTTGGTCATTGAAGTATCAGACATAAGTCGATTATCAGTATTCAATGTAACGCGGAAATTTAGCTTACGAAGTAAACCAATTGGATGTTTAGCGATACTTTCAGCCGCTCCAGTATCTACATTTGATTTCGGACATAGTTCAAGTGGAATGCGGCGGTCGCGAACATATGCAGCTAAGTCACCAATAGTTACTGAACCATCTGGATTTACTGTGATGTCATCAATAATTCGCACTCCATGACCAAGTCGTTCGGTGCCACAAAACTGAATTGCTTCCCAGATACTTTTTAAACCAAAAGCTTCACCAGCATGAATTGTGAAATGCGCATTTTCCCGTTGTAAGTATTGGAATGCATCTAGATGTTCTGTTGGTGGGTAACCCTTTTCTTTACCTGCGATATCGAAACCAACAACACCTTTATGGCGATACTGGACTACTAATTTTGCAATTTCCAGCGAAACATCAGCCATTCGCATTGCAGTAAGTAATGCACCAACGCGAATCGGCTTACCTGCTTTGGCGCTTAATTCACTTCCTTGATTAAACCCATCAAGTACTGCATCAATAACTTGTTCATAAGTTAAACCTTTTGCCGTGTGTAGTTCGGGGGCGAATCTGATCTCGGCATAAACCACGCCCTCATTCGCTAAATCTTCGATACATTCACGAGCAACACGAGTTATCGCCGCTGGAGTTTGCATCACGCCAACAGTATGGGCAAAGGTTTCTAAATAAACTTCAAGCGATCCTTGAACGGCTGTGTGGAACCATTTTGTTAGTTCAGGTTCATTATCAAATGGCAGTTTGTCATAACCAGTTTCTTTAGCTAAATCCAAAATTGTTTTAACTCGAAGTCCGCCGTCTAGGTGATCATGAAGTACAGCTTTTGGAACGCGTTTTAAGATTTCTTGGGTAAGCATTACTCATCTTCTCTATTTACTAAGTCAATATCAAAAGCTGGTAAACAAATTGCCACGTATTGTGCAGCTTCTTTGGTTAAGTATCTAACCCGTTCTCCGGCTCGGGTAACAATTGCCTGATTTGCTTTAACTAAAGTCGAACCACCAGCATGCTCAACTTCAATTGAACCGCTTAACACGATTGTGAATTCATCAAATTCAGGTGTTTGGGCTGGCTCGCTCCATCCAGCAGGTGCCTGCATCACCGCAACAGAAATTTTTTCGTCATTACTGTTTACTCGCCCGATAAATTCAGCGATCGATTTTCCACCAGGTACTGGAATTAGTGTTGGTTCTTCAATAAGTTCAGGCATGTACTAACTCTACGTTATTCAAAAATTAAACAATTCGATCTATTACTAACGGAAATCTGTCTTTAATTTCAGACTGTTCACCAATTTCAAACCCATTCATCAATGATTCAAGTGCTAGTTCAATCCTTGCTGGATCATCTGTGTGCAAAGTAAATAATTCTTGACCTTTAGTTACTCGATCACCTTGAGTTGCTGACCAAGTTACGCCTGCACCTGCTTGAACAGAATCTTCTTTGCGCGCACGTCCAGCACCTAATCGCCAAGCTGCAATACCAACACTTAGCGCATCCAATTTAGTTAAGTAACCATCGCTTTGCGCGACAACTGTATGACTTTCTTTTGATTTGGGAAGCGGTGCATTAACATCGCCACCTTGTTGTGAAATCATTTTGCGCCAGACATCCATGGCGCTGCCATCAGTTAATGCAGTTTGTGGTTCTTTAGTTGGCTTAATACCTGCAGCATCAATCATTTCATTTGCTAATAAAACAGTTAGTTCAACAACATCGCTCGGGCCGCCACCGGCTAAAACATCAAGAGCTTCTTGAACTTCGAGTGCGTTGCCTGCCGTGCGACCTAGAGGAACATCCATTGCAGTCAGTAGGGCACGAGTTTTAACACCGGCGTCATTACCGATTGTCACCATTGTGCTCGCTAACTCAGTAGCTTGCTCAACCGTTTTCATAAATGCACCTGAACCAACTTTCACGTCAAGAACCAATGCACCTGTTCCCTCAGCAATTTTTTTGCTCATTATCGATGCTGAAATTAGTGGAATCGACTCGACTGTGGCAGTCACATCACGCAAGGCATAAATACGGCGGTCTGCAGGGGCAAGTGTTTCACTTGCGGCACAGATAACCGCACCAGTTTGAGCTAGTACATCAAACATCTCTTGATTAGAAAGTTTGGCTCGCCAACCTGAGATTGATTCAAGTTTGTCTAAAGTTCCACCAGTATGACCAAGTCCACGTCCAGATAGTTGTGGCACGCTGACGCCACACGCAGCAACTAGCGGCGCAAGTGGCAAAGTTATTTTGTCGCCGACTCCACCTGTTGAATGTTTATCTGCAGTTGGTCTACCCAACTTAGACCAATCCATTGTTTCGCCAGAATTAATATAGCTTTGGGTCCAACGAACAATTTCACGACGATTCATGCCATTGAGCAAAATTGCCATCGCCATGGCTGACATTTGTTCTTCAGCAATTACATTTCGTACATATGCATCTACAAACCAATCGATTTGCGCGTCAGTTAACTCACCTCGATCGCGCTTTATTGCGATAACTTCGGGCGCAGAAAAAGGTTCTGGTTTGTTGCTGTTCATTAAACCCATCTTGCCACGCAAAATGAGTATTTAGTGATTAGTGTGTTTTTACTTACGATTCACTAAATCATCAGGGCCAAATGCGTCAGGCAAAATTTCGCGCATTGGCTTAATTCCTGAAACTGAATCAAGTAAACAGTCGGCACCGCCATGTTCCCACAGCAATTGGCGACAACGACCACATGGCATCAAAGCATTGCCGTGGCGATCAACACAGGCTACCGCGACTAAACGACCGCCACCTGAGTTAATTAAGTTTGAAACTAAACCACATTCTGCACAGAGGCCGACTCCGTATGATGCATTTTCAACATTGCATCCAGTAATGATTCGCCCGTCATTTACTAGTGCGGCTACACCAACCGGAAAATCAGAATAAGGAGCGTAGGCATTTTTCATTGCTGCTCGCGCATGTTCGCGCAAGTTATTCCAGTCAATTTCCATTTAGTGTGCTTCGCCTCGTCGATAAGGTATTCCATCAGCAGCTGGTGGCCGCAAACTTTGTGAGGCAGTCGCTAGAACTAACAAGGTTGTTACGTATGGTGCAACTAAAGCAACTTCAGTTGGCATTTTTGTCGTTAATAAAAACGCACTTAATAGCGCAGCACCAAGAAAACCAAGTGCCATACCCGTTCCACGCATGCCACGGATCAACATCATGATTGCTATTGCAATGAGCACGAGTGCACCAAGTAGCGTCAGACCATTGATATTTGATTTATCGCGAAGTTGAAGTGCATCGATGTAACCAAAAATTGCTGCACCAACAGCAGTACCGCCTGGCCGCCAGTTACCAAAAATCATTGTTGCTAAACCAATGTAACCACGCCCAGCAGTCTGTCCCTCGCGGTAAACGTTGGTACCAACCATTGCCAAGTAAGCGCCAGCTAAACCAGCAAGTGCACCAGACACTGTCACTGCAATGTATTTGTACTTATAAACATTCACACCAAGAGTTTCAGCGGCCCATGGATTTTCTCCAGAGCTGCGCAGCCTTAACCCAAAAGATGTGCGCCACATAATGAATGAGGTCAACATGAATAACGCAACCGCAAGAACAGTAATGATTGAAATTTGATAAAAGAAACCAGAAAGCAAACCAGCTGCGTCACTTAATAAGAAAATACCTTTTTTCTGAAACGCAGAAAGTGGCTCTGCTATCGCTTCGATAGTGAAACTAGGCAAGTTGGAAACTGGGGGTGATTGAGTTTGACCACCACCTGGAGCGTTTGCAAAAGCTAGCTTGGCTAAAAATTGAGTGGAACCAAATCCCAGAATGTTAATTGCGGTACCTGCAATTATTTGATCAACACCAAACGAAACTGTAGCAATCGCAAAAATGAATGCACCTAACGCGCCATAAATAACTGCAGAGGCAATCCCAACCCATGGTCCATATTGCCAACCAGCCCAGCCAGCACCGAATGTACCTAGAATCATCATGCCTTCAAGACCGATGTTTGCTACGCCAGAGCGTTCTGACCAAATTCCACCTAAACCAGCTAAGCCAATTGGCACAGCTAAGCCAACTGCAGCAGCAATAGTTCCGGTACTAGTTAAATCAGCAGTGTCAGCAAATGTTCGAGCTAGCGAGAGTGCAAATAGTGCAGCAAGCAGTAACAAGGCAACACGAATTAACTTTGTTTTAGGTAAGGCGATGCGTGACATTATTTACCACCTTCACTTGCACCAGCGGCAGCCAAGGCTTTGCCTACATTTCGTTGCTGGGTGATAACTTTGCGTCGTCTTACTAGTTCATATGCAACTACAACTGATAGCACAATCACACCTTGCATAATTGTCACAATTTCTCTTGGTACACCCTCTAAATCAAGAATCTGACTTGAGACATCTAAGAAAGCCCAAAGCAGTGCACCGAATGCGATACCAACGGGATTGTTACGACCTAAGAGTGCAATTGCAATACCAGTAAATCCATAGTTCGCCGGAAAAGTAAGTGTGTATGAAAATTCTTTGCCAAGTAAATCTGGTAAACCAACAAGTCCAGCAACTGATCCAGAAGCCAACATCGCATAAACGATCATTCGCTTACTATTTACGCCACTGGCCTTTGCAGCAGAAGGAGATAACCCACTGGCTCGCAAGTCGTATCCAAAACGAGTTCGGTTAAGTACTATCCAATAAATAATGCCAACCAAAATTGCAATAAAGAAAAATCCATAAACTTTCACTTTTGGATCGATTAAATTAAATCCAGCAAGTCGTGCACCTTCTGGAATTACTGGAGTTCCGCGCACATTTAGCTTTACTTCACTACCAACATTTGTTTGCACAATTATGTAACTAATTACACCGATGGCGATGAAGTTCAACATGATGGTTGAAATCACTTCGCTAATGCCGCGCACAATTTTTAACCAAGCTGCTATTCCAGCCCAAAGTGCGCCAACTACCATCGCTGCCAAAATTGCGGCAATCACAGTAAGTGGCCCGGGTAAAACTACCCAACCAGCTATGGCGCCCGCTGTCATTGCAGCCAATCGATACTGTCCATTAACACCAATGTTGAATAGGTTCATTTTGAAACCGATAGCAACTGCAACCGCGCTTAAGTAATAAGTAGTTGCCGTATTAACGATCAAGGTAAGTGACCGAGTTGAAGTTCCGTAATCAAACATTCGGCTGAATACTTCAACTATGTTTGCGCCAAATGTTGCCAAAATAATGCCAGTAACGATTAGCGAAAACACAATTGCCAAAAGTGGCGCAGTCAAAACCTCAGTGAGTTTTTTAAGTTTCATTACGCAGCCGCTCCTGCACCAGTCATTGCATTACCCAGTTGTTGTGGCGTGACAGTTGCAGGATCTGCATCAGCAACAAATTTTCCACGCAGAATAACTTTGAGTGAATCACTCAATCCGATTAGTTCATCTAAATCAGCACTGATTAAAAGCACTGCTAAGCCTGCTGCTCGAGCAGCTCGCAAATGATCCCAAATTGCAGCTTGTGCACCGACATCAACTCCACGAGTTGGGTGCGCTGCAATTAGCAACTTTGGTTCGCCAGACATTTCACGACCCACAATTAATTTCTGCTGATTTCCACCAGACAGCGCACTTGCGAATACATCAATACTTGGGGTGCGAACGTCGTATTCGGCAACAATTCGAGCAGTATCTGCTTTAGCTGCTTTGGGTGTTAACCACATACCTTTGGAATTTGGGGCAAGTGTTTGATGGCCCAACATGCGATTTTCCCAAAGTGGTGCTTCAAGGAGTAATGCTTGGCGTGACCGATCCTCAGGAATGTAAGCAATACCGTGTTCGCGGCGCCTCCGTGTTGGCCAGTTTGAAATATCAATACCCTCGTACTTGACGGTGCCAGTTGACTTTTCGATTCCCAGTAGAGCATCGAGCAGTTCTGATTGACCATTACCTTCAACACCGGCAATTCCTAGAATTTCTCCAGCATGTATTTTGAAATTGGCATGATCAACCAGCGCCTTGCCACCTTCAGCAAGAACTGTTAAATCACTTACTTCCAACACAACTTTGTCAGTAACAGTACTTTCAGTAGTTGCTGGAGTTGGCAATTCACTGCCAACCATCATCTCGGCTAAGTCTTCAGCCGTAACTTTTTGGGTTTTTGGATTTACTGTTCCAACGGTCGATCCAGCTCTAATTACAGTAATTTCATCAGCAATTTCTAAAACTTCATCAAGTTTGTGACTGATGAAAATAATTGTGATGCCTTCTGCTTTTAGGTCATTAAGTGCTTTAAATAACTCATCAACTTCATGCGGTACTAAAACAGCAGTAGGTTCATCCAAAATCAAGATGTTGGCACCGCGATATAAAACTTTTAGAATTTCGATTCTTTGACGATCGCCCACACCAAGCTCTGACACAAATTCATTAAGTGGCAATTCAAGTCGATACTTTTTTGCGATGCTGGAAATTTTTTCTTCTGCAGATGCAGTATCTAGTCTGATACCTTTTTTAACTTCACTACCTAAAATAATGTTTTCTAAAACAGTTAAATTGTCGGCCAGCATAAAGTGTTGATGCACCATACCAATACCAACTTCAATGGCATCAGATGGCGAATCAAAATCTTG
>JACCDY010736447.1_pt1 | contig 11245 bp, 12 predicted proteins | sample 7446391 | NCBI WGS metagenome assembly JACCDY01 (sample SAMN15323451, study PRJNA562643) | freshwater metagenome | isolation source: river surface water | place: USA:Blue River Watershed | collected 2017-08-18
GCCTGTCCACGGTAATTAGCGCGCACAACATCGTGGTGCTGGAGCGTGGCCACATCGCCGAACAGGGCCGGCACCTGCAATTGCTGGAACGCGATGGCGTGTATGCGGCGCTGTGGCGGCTGCAGCTGGAAGATGGCATGGCTGCCTGAACGTATCGCACGCCGGCGCACGTGGCGGATTGATGGCGATGATGTCCGTGATCAGGTCACGAATACGTGTAATACACCAGCCGCACCAGCGATGAATCGAAGTACAGCGCCTGCCATGGAATCACGACCTGCGCCTTGCCATGCTGCGGCGACACCACCACGAAGCGCAGCTGGCGACTGCGCACATCCACCAGCACCGAGCGCACCCGCCCCATGGGCTGACCGGTGGCAGTCACCACGGGACAGGAGCGCAGCAACTCGGTGGCCGACGACTGTCCGGCGCTCATGCACGCAAAACGCCGGCGCGCAACTTTGCCGGCGGCAGGTCCTCCCTCGAATGTCTTCAGCATGACGGCGCGCCTTCAACGCGAGACTGTTGAACGTGCATTTCAGACCATGGTCGCGCCGCCGGAGTTCATCCTGCGCTTCAGGTCCGTCCGAGGTCCGCGCGCGCCGTGCCGGCTTCGGTCTCGCCGGATTCGCCCCAGGTCGTGCGCCGCGCGCCCATCGCGCCCAGTGCGCCACCGATCAGGCTCAGCACCAGCGACAATGCCACCGCACCAAACACCGCCCAGGCGGCCGTGCTCGCGCCGCGGATTGCTCGATCAGCCGCGGCGCGTCCGGCCGGCGATGCCTGCTCGGGTGAACCGGACAGGATCAGCGCCTGATCGACGACGGTCGCCGCACGATCACGCTGCACGCCCATGTTGCTGCTCATGTAGTCGATCGCCTGATCGCGCCGCCCGGCGGCGATGTGCCCCTGCAGCGTGCGCATCGATTCCGGACTGATGGTGGTGCCGAGCTGGCGATTGAGCATCGCCGTCACGCCACCGGCGCCGCCGCCCGCCCCTTGCGCGACCGACGTGGCGCCCTGGCTCACACTGGAAAACAGGCCCGACAGCAAGGAGCCACCGGCCGAGGTCGCCAGCACCACAAACAGCAAGGTCGTCACTGCCCATGACACCACGCCATGCAGCATGCCATCGGTCTTGCGCTTGAGCCCGGACATGCGGCCGGCGACATACGCGCCAATCAAGGCCGAGATCAGCATCGAGATGCCGGCCCAGACCAGCACGCCGGTGCCCGGCGCTTCGCCGGTCTGCACACTGGTCAGCGACAGTCCGCTTGCGATGCCGAGCAGCGTCAGCACCAGCTGCACCGAGATACCGACGGCAACGCCGGCCAGCACCGCGCTCCAGCGTATCGACGAGAACAAGGGCCGGCGCATGATGTTTTCCTGCGTAATCAGGGTGCCTCCGGAGTAGCCGGCACCCGTGTCGAGATGAATCGTGGCCATTCGCAATTCTCCTTGCTTGTGGGTTCAGCTCCTTGGAGTCCGCAACGCAGGAAAGCTCCCGTCGCTTTGGTTCCGCTCAAGGCTGATCCCGCTCAATCCTGCTCCCGCTCGAAAGTCATCGGCATTCAACGTCGGCAACGTTCACAGCGGCGACAGCACGCCGTTGGTGATCGTCACCCGGTCGCCCTGCTTCACTGCCGGCGCCGCTTCCTGCGCAAACGACTGCGTGGTGCCGTCGTCCATCTTGATCGTGACTTTGTAGATCTGGTCATCGCCGCGACGACGGCGTTCGATTTCATGGCCGGCATAGGCGCCACCCGCCGCACCGGCGGCGGTCGCAACCGTGCGCCCGGTACCGCCACCGACCTGATTGCCGATGATGCCGCCGACGGCCGCACCGGCCAGCGTGCCCAGCCCCAGACCCTGCTTGCGCGGTATCACTTCCACCGCCTGTATGGTGCCGGTCCCGTTCACATTGCTGGCGATCGGTCGCACCTGTTCCGAACTGCCACCGAAGCCCGTGCTTTCACACGCGCCCAATCCCAGCGTTGCCGCCAATACCAGTACCGGCGCTGTCCATGTTTTGTTCATCATGCTGTTCTCCTGCAAGGCCCCGCGCGGGGGAATCGGTTTCAATGAATCCTGTCGAAGGAACACCGTCAGGTACGCGATGCTGCATATGGTTATCAATCGTCGCGAAAGCACCCATCGCTGCAGCAGCATCCATGCCAGCCACAGCGCGCAGCCATCCATACTTCGGCAAAGCGGCACTGACCCGTAAAGGAAAGCGCGATGGACAAGCCTGATGGCGACACCACGACCGACAACGCACACGGACCGACAAAGATGCAGGCAGTTACCGGGACAGATATGCAGACAAGCACGCAGTCAGGCACACAGGCAGGCATGCAACCCGGTACTGATGCATCGGTGCCGCTGGCCGGACAGGCCGCACTGGTCACAGGTGGCGCCAGCGGTCTGGGCGCAGCACTGTGCCGACAACTGGCCGCGCGCGGTGCGCGCGTGATGCTGGCGGATCTGAAGGCAGCCAAGGCGGAAGCGCTCGCGCGCGAATTGACTGACGCCGGTGCGCAGGTCGACACGATTGCGTGCGATATCGGCGATACCGGGCAGGCCGAGCATGCCGTGCTGCACACGATTGACCGCTATGGCTGCCTGGACCTGCTGATCAACAACGCCGGCACCGATGTCACCTGCAGCCTAGGGGAGCTGGAAGTATCGCAATGGGATCGGGTGCTGCGCACCAACCTGCACGGTCCGTTCGTGCTCGCACGCGCCGCCGCGCGTTACATGATGGGACGCGGCCACGGACAGATCGTGAACATCACCTCCACTGCCGCGAAGCGCGCGTGGCCGAATGCGGCCGCCTACCATGCGAGCAAGACCGGCCTGCTCGCGCTGTCGCATGCGCTGCATGCGGAGCTGCGACCGGCCGGCATCAAGGTGACCGCCGTGGTCTGCGGCGGCATGGCGACGCCCTTCCTGCTGGATCGCTTCCCCGGGCTCGACCGCACGCTGCTGCAAGCGCCGGACAGTGTGGCGCTCGCGATCTGCGACATCCTGCAACTGCCGCCCGGTACCGTGGTACCCGAGATCACGATCCTGCCGATGCGTGAAACCTCATGGCCGTGATTGGCCGCCCCGCCGTCTTCATCGACAAGGACGGCACACTGATCGACGACCTGCCGTACAACACCGACCCGGCGCGCATCACGCTTACCGCCGGCGCCGGCGCGGCGCTGCAGCGGCTCGCTGCACACGGCTATGCGCTGGTGGTGGTCAGCAACCAGCAAGGCATTGCGCGCGGCTGGCTGTGCGACGCTGATCTGCACCTCGCGCGCGATCGCATCGCGCAGCTGCTGGATGCCTATCGGGTCACGCTGGCCGGCTTCTACTGGTGCCCGCATGATGCGTGGAGTTGTCGCGGCCGACTGGCCTGGGCGTGCGCATGCCGCAAGCCGGCGCCCGGCATGCTGCTGCAGGCAGCAGCAGATCTCGCGCTCGACCTCGGATCGAGCTGGATGATCGGCGACATCCTCGACGACGTCGAAGCCGGAAGGCGCGCCGGCTGCCGCACCGTGCTGATCGACAATGGCAATGAAACCGAGTGGCATTGCACCGTGCAGCGCCAACCGCATCGCATCGCCGCCAATCTGGGCATCGCGGCGCGAATGATCGCTACCGCCGCTACGGCGGCTACCACCAAAACACAACTGCGCAGCGACAGCGCACCATGAAGCTGCTCGCACTGCGGCTGGATGCGGCCGGCGATGTGCTGATGTGTTCACCGGCATTGCATGCGCTGGCCTGCAGTGGTCATCGCGTGAGCCTGATGACCTCGACAGCCGGGGCGCTGGCAGGTGAATGCATCGATGCGATCGACGAGCATCAACCGCCTCACGTGCGCGACATACTGCGCTTCGATGCGCCGTGGATGAAGGCCAGTGCAAGCTGCGAGCCGGATGCGGTGAGCATGGTCGCATCCCGTTTGCGTGCGCGGCGGTTTGATGGTGCGGTGATCTTCACCAGCCATACGCAAAGCCCGCTACCGGCCGCCTTGCTGTGCCAGATGGCCGGCATACCGCTGCGTGTGGCGCATTGCCGCGAGAACCCCTACCAGTTGCTGACGCACTGGGTGCGCGAGACCGAGCCTGATTGCTTTCGGCACGAGGTGCAGCGCCAACTGGATCTGGTCGCCACGCTGGGCTGCGCGAGCGACGACCAGCGCCTGCGCATCAGCATCGCTGCTGAAGATCAGACAGCCGCGATCGCGCTGCTGAAGTCAGTCGGCATCGCCGACGGTCAGGCCTTCGTGCTGCTGCACCCGGGCGCCAGCGCGCCGTCACGCCGCTATCCGGCACAGCACTGGCACCGACTGATGCCACTGCTGACGGATGCGCTGGCACTGCCGGTGCTCATTGCGGGCGGTACCGACGAGCAGGCACTGGCAAGCAGCCTCGCGGCCACAACGATCAACAGCTATAGCGTGGCCGGGCGCACGAATTTCGGCACGCTGGCCGCATTGATCGCGCGTGCGCACGTGCTGGTCGCCTGCAACAGCGCACCCGCGCATATCGCTGCGGCGACGCAAACACCGGTGGTCGACCTGTATGCACTGACCAATCTGCAGCACACGCCCTGGCAGGTCGCTTGCCGGGTACTGTCCCATCCGGTGCCATGTGCCGGTTGCCTGCAGAGCGTATGCCCGCACGCGCATCATGCATGTCTGGAACAAGTGATGCCGCTACAGGTGCTGGCGGCCGTGCAGGAATTGCTCGCGGGTCGGTAAGCTTTACCGGGGAAACCCGGCAGCAGGATGATGAGCACAGGCATCGACCGGCCGGAAAGACCGGAAAGACCAGGCAACCCGGCCAGATCGATGCCTGCAAAGACGTTCACATGCTGACGCGCATCACTGCCAGTACGGCGGCTGGTTGTAATACGCATACACCTGCGATGCCCATGACGGATCGGCCATTGCCGGCCAATGGTCCTTGTCGAAGCCGGGTGCGTTTTGCAATCTGTCTTTGGGTATGTCGAGCACGAAGCATTTGCGGTCGGCATCGAGCGTCAGTGCGGCCCACGGAATCGCGAACAGCTTGTCACCCATGCCGAGCAGGCCACCGAAGGACAGCACCGCATAGGCGATCCGGCCGCTGCGCACATCGAGCATGATGTCTTCGATGCTGCCCAGCTTCTCGCCCTGAAGATTGATCACGTCATCACCCTGCAGAGTTTCCGCTGCCATTACATCCGGTCCCGGACCGCTGCGGTCATCGGGCTGGCGCTGCACGATGCGTGCGCCCTGTTGCTGGCTTCCCTGCGGAGGATTGGAAGATAGGCTCATGGCATTTCCTTTCTGATGGAAGAAATTTCGCATGCAGGCAACGCCCCTGATGAGCACACCGGCATGGATGTGTTCGACTGCACCGGCATGCCTTAATTCAGCAAACCGCCGGCGCCGGCCGCGATCGGTGGCTGCATGCTGCCCAGCGCAGTGAAATCTGCATGCGCCGGCGGTGGCATGGATGGCGGTATCGGTGGCGGCACTGCTTGTGGCGCTGCTTGTGGCACCGCTGGGGACATCGGTGCCGGTATCGAGGCCGGTATCGACACCGGCACTGACGTCGGCGTGTCCGTTATCGAATCCGTCATTGCCAGCCCGTGGCCGAGCCTGCCGATTGCCCGCGCACGGTCCTGGTGGCCATATTCTTCCAGCCGGTTGTACAGGGTCTTGAGGCTGATGCCCAACAGATCGGCAGCGCGCTTCTTCACGCCACCACACAGGTCGAGCGTCGCGAAGATCAACCGGCGGTCGGCGTCAGCCAGTGACGTGCCGACCGGAATCGCCAGTGTCAGCGCAGTCGCCTCGCATTGCGCCGGGCCTGGTTCCAGCGCATGCGTATCGATCTGCTGCTCCGACAGGATGTAGGCGCGCTGCATGAAGTTGCGCAGCTCGCGCACATTGCCGGGCCAGTGATAGCTGCCCATCACCGACAGCGCACGCGGCGACAGCGACTTCTGTGTGCCGTGCATCCGATTGAAGTCATCCAGAAAATGCTGCGCAAGCAGCGCAATGTCTGTCCCGCGCTCACGCAGTGCGGGTATCCGCAGCGGGAATACATTGAGGCGGTGATACAAATCAAGCCGCAGCCGGCCGGCAGCAATCGCGTGCTCGGGGTCGCGATTGGTGGCCGCGACAATGCGCACATCGGTCTGCAACTCCTGGTTGCTGCCAATGCGCATGAAGCTGCCCGTCTCGAGCACACGCAGCAGCTTCACCTGCAGCTCGATCGGCATCTCGACCACTTCATCGAGGAACAGAGTGCCGCCGCACGCGCGCTCGAAATACCCCTTGTGCTGGCGATCCGCGCCGGTGAAGCTGCCTTTCTCATGACCGAAGATTTCACTTTCGATCAGTTGCGGCGAGATCGCACCGCAATTAACCGGCAGGAAGGGCTGATGCCGACGAACGCTGTGCGCATGGATGCTCTGCGCGACCAGTTCCTTGCCGGTGCCGCTTTCGCCGAGCAGCAACACACTCGCTTCGGTGGGCGACACCCGTTGGATATGGTCGCGCAGGGTGCGCATCGGTGCGGACTCTCCCAGCAGCACTGGCGCACTCGCTGAACCGCCGGCGACTGCGCCCGCTGCAGGGGTGCCCGTCGCAGTGGTGCGCATCGTAGTCGTGCGCGTCGCAGTGGTGTTCACCCCGTCAAAGCGGCGATCACCCCAGCCACTACCGCGCCCCTCACCGAGCACGCCGCGCGCATTCGAAGCGAGCACGACCTTCAGGCGGCGCAAGTCGATCGGACGTTCCAGGTAATCAGCGGCACCGCCACGAAACGCGGCAACCGCCGCAGCCACCGTCGCCTGTGCACTAATCATCACGACACGGATGCCGGCATCCGCTTCGTCTGCCAGCGATGCGAGCATGGCCATTCCGCTGCCATCCGGCAGCTGCTCCGCAACGATCAGCCAGTCCGGCGCTTGCAAGGCCCGTTGCAGCTGCCCCTGGCGCAGGCTGGTGGCCAGCATGCAGCGGTGACCGTCAGCCACCAGCGCATCACGCAATGCCGGCGCGGTCGCATCGTCATCGATGATCAGCACATGGGCCATGGGCGAGTGGCTCAGCGCGATGGCGAGCTCTCCGGTGCTTCGGTACCGGACGAGCCTTTCCCTTGCGGCTCACTGCGCTGGCTGTCGCCGCCGGATTGCATGCCGCCGTCACCGCTGGTGCCGGCGCTGCTGCTGCCGGAACTGCTGGTGCCGGTGCCACTGCTGCCTGCGCTGCCACCGGCATCGTCACCACTGCGCTGGCACGCGGCCAGCGTCGATGCGAACAACAAGGGGAGAATGAACAATGCGATCGAATGCGAGCTTGAGCGAGTCTTCATGGTCAGCTTCCTGGCAAGAACAGCGTTGTAAGGATCAAGTCGGGCGCAGGCCATCATCTGGCCGCACCCGAGCTACTGCTACCACCGGTCGCACTGCCACCGGTGGAACTGCCGCCCATCGGCGTGCCCGATGCACTGCCTGATGTGCCACCCGATGTACCGGAAGTGCCTGAAGTACCTGATGTACCTGATGTACCTGGTGTGCCCGACGTACCGGATGTGCCTGACGTGCCGGAAGCCCCGGATGCACCGTTCTGCATGCCGCCCGAGGCACCGGTGGCACCCGAGGCGCCCGATGGGCTGCCCGGACTCATGCCGCCACTGCCATTGATGCCACTGCTGCTGCCGGTGCTGCCGGTCCCGCTGGCGCCGCTTGCTCCGCCAGTACCACTGCTGCCGCCGGTGCCACCCATGCCGGCATCGCTGCCGCTCGTGCCCGGCGTGCCGGACATCCCGGCTGCACCCGAGGTGCCGGACGTGCCGGACGCGCCAGACGCTCCCGATGTACCCGAACTGCCGCTCTTGTCTGTCGCACCCGGCGCCGCTCCGGGGCTTGTCCCCGGTGCTGCGCCCGGCGTCGTCGTGCCGCTGCCGGAAGTGCCACCCGCACCGGGTGACGACGGCGAAGATTCCGACGGCGGTGGTGAGGTCTGCGCCGGTGGTGACGGACTGGTGGACTTCGTGTCGCCGGTACCGGTGCTGCCCTGATCGCCACCGCCTCCGCCGCGATTGCAGCCTGCAACACTGATCGTCAGCAGGCCCAGGATCAACAGGGTCGTCGTTGCTTGCCGTCTTGGATTCATCACTATTCCTTTCAACTAACGATGGAGTCGTCGCTTCCATTCTTGACTGAGGCATGCTGCATAAGTTTCAACACTGGCATGCAGGCTGTGAGCAGCAACAAAGCGACATGTGCTGCGTGGCAGGCTGTCGAAACTCGTGGAGCGCTGTGGAAGGTGGTGAAACCTTGTGAAACGTTGTGGGACGCTGATGACAGTGGTATCGCTGGTGCCATGTTCATCAACTGCGCAGTGTTTGATGCATGGCAGGTCGCCGTTTTGCAAAGCGTGCAGATTGTGCTGTTTGCGCTCATCACCGCGCCCTCTATTGCCGCCATGACGACCGAGCGTTCGCTGCAGCGATTCGGGCTGCTGTATGGCAGCTCACCGGCGATGGCTGCGATGTACCGGCAGCTCGAACGCGTGGCGAGCACCGATGCGACCGTGCTGCTCGAAGGTGAAAGCGGCACCGGCAAGGAGCTGGTCGCGCGCACCGTGCACCAGCAGAGCCGGCGTGCGGACCGGCATTTCGTGGCGGTGAATTGCGGCGCGATACCGGCGCACCTGATCGAAGCTGCACTGTTCGGACATGAGAAAGGCAGCTTCACCGGTGCGCTGAAGCGTCAGGGCGGTTACTTCGAACATGCATCGGGTGGCACGCTTTTCCTCGACGAGATCACCGAAATGCCCTGCGACATGCAAGTGAAACTGTTGCGCGTGCTGGAGAGCGGCAGCTTCCTGCGTGTCGGCGGCAGTGAGCTGGTGCAGGTGGATGTGCGGCTGGTGGCAGCGACCAATCGCTCGCTGCATGCAGCCGTGCAGCAGGGCCATCTGCGGCAAGACCTGATGTACCGGCTGGCAGTGTTTCCGATCCGCGTGCCACCGCTGCGCGAGCGCGGCACCGATATCGAGCGGCTGGCGCAACTGTTCCTCGATCAGCTGAACGAAGATGCACACACGGACAAACGCTTTTCGCGGCAGGCGCTGGAGCACTTGCGCGGCCATCCGTGGCCGGGCAATGTGCGCGAACTGAAGAACCGCGTGCATCGTGCTTACATCATGGCATCCGGCACGGTGGACATGGATGACGCGCCGTCACCACCGGCGCGCGCCACGGCACGCGAAGGCGTGTTGAGCTTCCCGGTCGGTATGGCACTGGCCGATGTACAGCGCGAAATCATCCTCGCAACGCTGCGTCACTTCAGCGGCAACAAGAAGCTCGCCGCTGATACGCTGGGCATCAGTCTGAAGACCTTGTACAACCGGCTGAAAATCTACTGACGCTGTAGCCGGGCACCACCGCAGTCGTGCCGCGCAAGCGCGCCGGAGATCCGGAGATACGCGGGGGCGGCTGGTCGCAACGGATGCAGTGCACATCCATGCGACAGCCACGGGGGGTCATGCTGCTTTCGGCAGCACACGCTCGGCAGCGCGCAGCAACAGATCGACATCACCGGCCGCGAGTTGCTTCGCATCCGACAAAACCTGACGGAAAGCCCGCGCCCCGGGCAGACCAGCCATCAGGCCCAGCATGTGACGTGTGATGGTGTTCAGGCGCGGCCCGCCACTGGCGAGCTGCGCGCGAATATACGGCAGCATCGCGACAATCACTTGCACACGATCGTGTGGCGCGCTGCTCTCGCCGCCAAACTCGCTGTAATAGCGGCGATCGAATTCCGCCATCATCCACGGGTTGTGATAGGCCTCGCGGCCGATCATCACGCCATCCAGATGGCGCAGGTGTTCATCGATCTGGTCCGGGGTCTTGATACCCCCGTTGATGATGATCTCGAGTCCCGGGAAGTCGCGCTTGAGCTGGTACGGATAGTCATACTTCAGCGGCGGTATCTCGCGGTTCTCTTTCGGCGACAAGCCCTTCAGGATCGCATTGCGTGCATGGACGATAAAGGTCGAGCAGCCGGCATCGGCCACCGTGCCGACGAAGTCGCGTACGAAATCATAGGAAGCCACATCATCGATACCGATCCGGTGCTTGACGGTGACATCGATGCTGACCGCATCACGCATCGCCTTCACGCAATCGGCCACCAGCTGCGGCTCGGCCATCAGGCAGGCGCCGAACGCCCCGCGCTGCACGCGCTCGGACGGGCAGCCGCAGTTCAGGTTGATCTCATCATAGCCCCAGCGCTCGCCGATCCTTGCGCTCTTCGCGAGGTCCTCCGGCTCGCTGCCGCCCAGCTGCAACGCGACCGGATGTTCGGCGTCATTGAAGTCCAAGTGGCGCGGCTGATCACCATGAATGATGGCGCCGGTCGTCACCATCTCCGTGTACAGCCAGGTATGGCGGGTGATCTGCCGATGAAAATAACGGCAATGACGATCCGTCCAGTCCATCATCGGCGCCACCGACAAGCGACGCGGAGGAAGCCCGGACTGAAGCGCGGGCTGATGTGAGGACGGATGCGCGGACGGATTCGATGACTCTGACATGGTCGTGACAGCGAAGAGGGGGCGTGCCGGAAGATTCTAACGGGTTATGCCTGCGCAGGCGGGCAACGCGGGCGGGTAATGCAAAAGGCGCCCGCAGGCGCCCTTTGCATGGATGCCGATGCCTGCGGCGATCAGGCGGCTTCGCGCGATGCCCGCTTGCGCTCGTGCTCCTTCAGGAAGCGCTTGCGCAGACGGATGCTCTTCGGCGTGATCTCGACCAGTTCATCATCCTCGATGAACTCGACCGCGTACTCCAGCGTCAGCTCGATCGGCGGCACCAGACGCACCGCTTCATCGGTACCGGACGCGCGCACGTTGGTCAGCTGCTTGCCCTTGATCGGGTTCACGACCAGGTCGTTGTCGCGCGAGTGGATGCCGATGATCATGCCTTCGTACACCGGATCATTGTGACTGACGAACATGCGGCCGCGATCTTGCAGCTTCCACAGTGCGTAGGCAACGGCAGCGCCGTCATCCTGCGAGATCAGCACACCGTTGCGACGCCCCGGCATATCGCCCTTGACTGGCGCGTATTCGTCGAACACGTGGCTCATCAGGCCAGTGCCGCGGGTCAGGGTCATGAACTCGCCCTGGAAACCGATCAGTCCACGGGCCGGGATGCGGTACTCAAGGCGGACACGGCCCTTGCCA
>JACCDY011090761.1_pt1 | contig 11244 bp, 8 predicted proteins | sample 7446391 | NCBI WGS metagenome assembly JACCDY01 (sample SAMN15323451, study PRJNA562643) | freshwater metagenome | isolation source: river surface water | place: USA:Blue River Watershed | collected 2017-08-18
ATTCCCAACGTCCTCGCCGAGCGCTACGCCTCCCCGCTGATCAAAGACATCTGGTCCCCGACGGGCCGAATCGCCATCGAGCGCGACTACTGGATCGCGGTCATGAAGGCCCAGCGCGAACTCGGCCTCGCCATCCCGGCCAAGGCGATCGCCGCCTACGAGAAGGTCAAAAACCAGATCGACCTCGCCGACATCGACGCCCGCGAGCGCGTCACGCTCCACGACGTGAAGGCCCGCATCGAGGCCTTCAACGCCCTCTCCGGCTTCGAGACGATCCACCTCGGCCTCACCTCGCGCGACCTCACGGAAAACGTCGAGCAGCTCCAGGTCGCCCGTTCCCTCGCGGTCGTGCGCATGAAGTCCGCCGCCGCGCTTAACAAGATCGCCGCGCGCGCCAAGGCCAACCGCGACCTCATGCTCACCGGTCGCACGCACAACGTGCCCGCCCAGCCGACCACGCTCGGCAAGCGCTTCGCGATGTTCGGCGAGGAGATCCTCGCCGCCCACACCCGTATCGCCGAGCTCGCGGCGCGTTACCCGGTGCGCGGCCTGAAGGGCGCGGTCGGCACGCAGCTAGACCAGTTCACCCTTTTCGACGGCGACGCGGCCAAGGTCGCCAAGCTCGAGGCCGGCATCGTGAAGCACCTCGGCTTCGGCGGCGCGCTCGGCAGCGTCGGCCAGGTTTACCCGCGCTCGCTCGACTTCGAGGTCGTGTCCGCGCTGCACCAGCTCGGCGCCGGCGCCGCGAGCTTCGCCACCACGCTCCGTCTCATGGCCGGCCAGGGCCTGCTCACCGAAGGTTTCCAGAAGGGCCAGGTCGGCTCCTCCGCGATGCCGCACAAGGTCAACGCCCGCAACTGCGAGCGCATCTGCGGTTTTTCGACCATCCTCTCCGGTTACGTCACGATGACCGGTGCGCTCTCCGGCCACCAGTGGAACGAGGGCGACGTCTCCTGCTCGGTCGTGCGCCGCGTCGCGCTGCCGGATTCGTTCTTCGCGATCGACGGCCTGCTCGAGACCCTCCTCGCGGTGCTCAACCAGATGGACATCTTCGCCGCCGCCATCGGCGCGGAGAACCAGCGCCAGTTGCCCTTCCTCGCGACGACGACGATTCTCATGGAAGCGGTGAAGGCGGGAGTGGGCCGCGAGACCGCCCACCTCGCGATCAAGGAAAACGCCCTCGCCGCCGCGAAGGCGATCCGCAGCGGCGAAGGCGAGACCGACCTCGTGAAACTCCTCGCCGCCGATGCCCGCCTGGGCCTGCCCGAGAAGCAGCTCCGCGCCATCCTCGCCGACGGAAAGCGTTTCGTCGGTGCGGCGCCCAAGCAGGTCGACGCCTTTGTTAAGACCGTCGCCGCCGTGGTGAAGAAGACATCGGGTGCCGCGGCCTACGAGCCGGGCAAGCTGCTGTAAGGCGGCGATGGCGCGGGCGGCTTCGTCTTAGAAGCCGCCCGGCAAGAGCGTCGGCGCCACGCCGAGCACCACCAGGGCCAGGGCGGCGACTCCCAGCGCTAGACCGGTTGCGAAGGGCGTGTTTATGGCCTTCGCATCGTTTGTCGCGGGCGTGACGAGCGCGGGTTTCAGGATCTGCAGGTAATAGTAGAGCGCCACCGCGCCGAGCAGGATGGCGAGGCCGGCGAGGGCCGCGCTCGCGCCGCCAAGTTTGAAGGCGGCGGAGAAGACCACGAACTTGGCGACAAAACCCGCCAGCGGCGGGATGCCCGCGAGCGAAAGCACGAAGACCGCGAGGCAGGCCGCGAGGAAGGGTGAGCGCGTGCGCAGGCCGGCGAGGTCGCGCAATTCGGGACCGACGTCCGCGCGCTCCAGCACCGCCACGACGCCGAAGGCGCCGACGGTCGCGAGGCCGTAGGTGAAGCCGTAGTAGAGAAGCATCGCCGGGCCAACCGCGCCGGCGGCGATCATGCCGAGCAGCATCGCGCCGGCGTGGGCGATGGCGGAGTAGGCGAGCAGGCGGCGCGTCTTCGTCTGCGCGAGCGCGCCGAAGTTGCCGACGAGCAGCGAGCCCAGCGCCATGAGAGCGACGATGGGCGCCCAGCCGGGCGCGCCGGCGAGATCGCCCGCGGCGGCGCCGAGGCCTGGCCAGAGCAGGCGGAAGAAGACGACGAGGCCGGCGAGTTTCGATGCCGAGGCGACGAGCGCGGCGGCCGGCGCGGGCGCGCCTTCGTAGACGTCGGGCGCCCAAAGGTGGAAGGGCGCGGCGGCGGCCTTGAAGCCGAAGCCCACCAGCACCATGCCGAGCGCGACGAGGAGCAGTGGCGAGGCGCCGGGCGCGGATTGGAGGTGCAGCGCGATCACGGGCAACTCGATCGAGCCGGTGAGTCCGTAGAGCAGGCTGAAGCCGAAGAGCATGAACGCGGCCGACATGCCGCCGACGAGGAAGTATTTGAGTCCGGCCTCGGCGGAGGCGGGGCGGGATTTGTCAAAACCCGCGAGGATGTAGAGCGAGAGGCTGGCGAGTTCGATCGCGACGAAGGCGACGAGAAGCTGGCGCGCGGCCGCCATGAGCGTGAAGCCGGCGGTCGCGAAGAGAAGCACGGCGACGAACTCGGCCGGATGGCGAAGCTTTCGCGCGCCGGGAACGACGCCGACGGTGAGCAATGCAAGGCCGAGCGCGCCGGTGCGGCCCAACTGTGCGAGCAGGTCGAGCTCGAGCACGCCGCCGCAGAGCGGTCCGGGTTGTCCGCCGGCGAGCGTGACGAGCAGCGCGGCGAGGATGGTGAGCGCTCCGAGCGCGGTGGCGGTGCCGAGGCGGCGAGTGGCGTCGCTCGAGCGCGCGGCGATGTCGACCGCTAGGACGACGAGGGCGCCGACGACGAGGCAAAGCTCGGGGCGGAGCGCGACGAGGAGTTCGGCGTAGTTCATTGGGCGCCTCCTTTCATCAGCGAGGTGAAGGCGGGCGATTGCAGGGCGGGCACGATCCAGGCGAGGACGACGTCGGGTTTGAGGCCCACGTAGAGCGTGGCGGCGAGGAGGAGCGCGGCTCCGGCTTTCTCGGGCCAGGTGATGGGCGGCAGCGGATGCGCGCCGTGGTCAGCGTGGGCGTCGCTCGCGGTGCGAACGGAGCCGAAGAAGGAAACTTGGATCGCTCGGAGCGTGAAGGCGCAGGCGACGACGATGCCGAGCGCGGCGCAGACGGCCCAGAGCGGGCGCGACTGCCAGGTGCCGACGAGGATGCTGAGCTCGGCGGGGAAACCGCTGAAGCCGGGCATGCCCATCGAGGCGAAGCCGGCGAGGACGAAGCTGACGGCGGCGAAGGGCAGCAGGCGGTGCAGCGGCAGCGCGCGCAGGTCGGCGAGACGGCGGGTGTGCGTGCGTTCGTAGACCATGCGGCCCACGACGGCGAAGAGCAGGCCGGCGATGATGCCGTGCGAGACCATTTGCAGCACCGCGCCGGCGAGGGCGAGCGGCGTGGCGGCGGCGAGGCCGAGGAGCACGAAGCCCATGTGGCTCACGCTCGAGTAGCCGATTACGAATTTAAAATCGTCCTGCACGAGCGCGATGCAGCCGGCGTAGAGGATGCCGGCGACGGCGAGCCAGCCGATGACCGGGGCGCATTGGGCGAAGGCCTCGGGGAAGAGCGGGAGCGCGACGCGGAGGCAGCCGTAGGCGCCGAGTTTCATCACCACGCCGGCGAGGAGCATCGAGGCGCCGGTGGGCGCGGCGACGTGGCCGGTGGGCGCCCAGGTGTGGAAGGGGAACATGCCGGCGAGGACGGCGAAGCCGAGGAAGACGAGGGCGAAGGCGCCGAGTTGCGCGCCGGGGGCGAGCTTGGCGGCGGCGAGGGTGAGCTCGGCGAGGCCGAAGCCGGAGGCGTTGCCCGCGCCCCAGGTCCAGAGCAGGCCGCCGAGGACGAGCGAGCTGCCGGCGAAGGAGTAGAGCACGAGCTTCATCGCGCCATACTCGCGGTTGGTGGAGCCCCACTTCGCGATGAGGAAATATTTCGGGACGATCGCGATTTCGTAGAAGACGAAGAAGAGGAAGGCGTCGGCGCTGAGGAACACGCCGCAGACGCCGCCGATGAGGGCGAGGTAGAGCGCGAAGAATTCGCCGACACGTTCCTCGATGTTCCAGGAGAAGAGCACGCCGGCGGTGGCGGCGAGGCCGGTGAGGACGACGAGCGCGAGGCTGATGCCGTCGGCCGCGAGGTGGTAGCGGATGCCGAGACCGGGGATCCAGGGCGCATCGACCAGCGTCGTCAGCGAGGCGACGGGCGTGAATCGCGCGGCGGCGCAGAGCGCGAGGCCGAGGATGGTGACGGCGCTGAGCAGCGCGACGACGCGCGCGGCGCGGGCGGAGCGTTCGCCGACGAGGAGCGTCAGGAGGGCGCCGATGAAGGCCGTGTAGATCGTGCAGGGGAGGGCGTTCATCGTGTCGGAATCGGAGGATTGCCGCGAAGGAACGCAAAGGGCGTGAGCGTGCCGACGTGGCCAGCCCGCGCGCCTATAGGCGCCTCGGGAGATTCATTCCCAGGAGAGAACTCCGCGTTCTTTTTCGGCCAAAAATTCATGGCAGGGAGGCCGCCCAGGCGGTGACGAGGGGGTTGACGAGGCCGGCCAGCAGCTGCGGGGCGAGGCCGAGGACGAACATGAGTAGGACCAGCGGCGCGAGCGTGACGAGTTCGTCGGCGTCGAGATCGCGGAAGGATTTGCCCAAGGTCGCGCTGGCGGCGGGGCCGTGGAAGACGCGTTGCCAGAAGGTGAGCAGGAAGAGCGCGGTCGCGAGCAGGCCGAGGGTGGCGATAGCCGCGGCCCAGGGCGCGAGGCCGAAGACGCCGCGGAAGATGAGAAACTCGCCGACGAAGCCGTTGAGGCCGGGCAGGCCGAGCGAGGAGAACATCGCCACGCCGCAGAGCGCGGCGAAGAGCGGGGCCGCGCCGCGCACGCCGCCGAAGTCGGCGAGGCCTCGCGCGCCACAGGAGCGGGTTTCCAGGATGCCGACGCAGAAGAAGAGCGCGGCGGCGGAGAGGCCGTGGTTGAAGAGCTGGAGGATGGCGCCGCTGAGGGCCGCGGTGGTGGCGGCGGGGTTGGTCGGGCCGGAGGCGGCGACGGCGAAGAGCGCGAGGAGACAGTAGCTCAGGTGGTTGACCGAGGAGTAGGCGACCATGCGCTTGAGGTCGGTCTGGCGCAGCGCGGCGTAGGCGCCTAGCACGACGCCGCCGAGCGCGAGCCAGAGGAGCGGCGTCGCGCAGGCGTGGAGCTCGGCGGGGAAAAGCGGCCAGAGCAGGCGAAGGAAACCGTAGACGCCCATCTTCGACATCACGCCGGTGAGGAACATCGAGGCGCCGGTCGGGGCTTCGGCGTAGGCGGAGGGCAGCCAGGTGTGGAAGGGGAAGAGCGGGACCTTGACCGCAAGGCCGAGGAGCACGCCGAGGAAAACGAGGCGCGGCCAGAGTCCGCCGACGGCGCCGAGCTTGGCGGCGAGCGCTCCATCGCGGGCGAGGGCGGCGAGTTCGACGAAATCGAAGGTGCCGGCGACGGCGTAGAGCGCGGCGAAGCCAAGCAGCATGAAGGCGCTGCCGCCGATGGTGTAGAGGACGAATTGATAGGCGGCGCGCGCCGCTCCTGGGCCACCCCAGAGTTTGATGAGGAAGAAGGCGGGGACGAGGCTCAGCTCCCAGAAGACGAACCAAGGGACGAAATCGAGGGCGAGGAAGACGCCGAGCGCGCTGCCTTGGAGGACGAGGAAGAGCGCGGCGTAGAGCGCGGGATCGGCGACGCGGCGGATGGTGCCGAAGAGCGCGACGGGCGCGAGGATCGCGGTTAGGAGGACGAGCACGAGGCCGAGTCCGTCAACGCCGAGGTGGTAGTGGACGTGCAGCGCGGCGATCCAGAGCTGTTTCTCGACCAGTTGCATGCCCGTGAACGCGGGGTCGAAGCGGCCGAGCACGCTCGCGCCGAGGGCGAAGGTCGAGAGGCTGGCGACGAGCGCGAGCGCGGTGGTGCTCGTGTCACGCAGGCGTCCGCGGAGGGCGAGGAGCAAGGCGGCGCCGAGCCAGGGGGCGAAGACGATGAGCGAGAGCAGGGGAACGGTTTTCACCAGGCACCTCCGAGGGTTGCGATGACGAGCAGGATCACGAAGCCGAGGGCGAGGGTGCGGAGGTAGCCGTGGGCGTCGCCGGTCTGGGCGCGCGAGTAGGCGAGGCCGGTGGCGCGGATTTTTTCGCTGGTGGTGTCGAACCCGGCGTTGAGGCCGCGTTCGTCGCCGTCGCGGTTGATCCAGCCGATGAAGGTGCCGAGCGAGACGAGGAAGCGGACAAGGCCGTCCAAGACCTGGCGGTCGAACCAGTCGGCGAGCGCGGCGAGGGCGGCGTTGGCGCGGCCGAAGGTGGCGGCGTAGATCTCGTCAAAGCCGAGGCGCGCGGCGAGGGCGGCGACGAGTCCGGGGGCTTTGGCGGCGAGCGGATCGGCGGAGGTGGCCGAGGCGCGCGGGCGGCGTCCGTAGAGCGCCCAGCCGGCGCCGACGCCGACGGCGACGAGGAGGATGGAGAGCAACATCAGGCCCGCGCCATCGAGGATCGAGTGACCGTGGACCTCGTGTTCGCCGAGGATCTTGGCCTGGAGCCAGGGCCAGGCGGGCGTGCCTAGAAAGCCGAGGACAACGGCGCAGACGGCGAGGAGCGCGAGCGGGAGCGTCATGGCCGGGCCGTTTTCGTGGGCGTGGTCGGAGGCGTGGCTGCGGGCTTGGCCGAAGAAAACCTCGGACATGAGGCGCGTGTTGTAGAACGCGGTGAGGACGACGCCGACGAGGGCGGCGAAGAAGGGCAGGTGGGAGACGTGCCAGCCGTGCGCGGCGTGGAGGATGGCCTCCTTTGACCAGAAGCCGGAGAAGAGGAAGGGCACGCCGACGAGCGCCGAGGTGCCGATGGCGAAAGTGGCGAAGGTGAGGCGCATCTTCTTCGAGAGGCCGCCGAGGCGGCGGATGTCCTGCTCGTGGTGCGCGGCGTGGATGACGGAGCCGGCGCCGAGGAAGAGCAGGGCCTTGAAGAAGGCGTGGGTGATGAGGTGGAAGATGGCGGCGGTCCAGGAGCCGACGCCGAGCGCGAGCATCATGTAGCCGAGCTGCGAGACGGTGGAGAAGGCGAGGATGCGCTTGATGTCGTTTTGCGCGACGGCGATGACCGCGCCGAGGAGCGCGGTGATGGCGCCGATGAAGGCGACGACGCTGAGGGCGTGGACCGGCACGCTGGCGAGCGCCTGGTCGGCGGACATGAGCGGGTAGACGCGGGCGATGAGGAAGACGCCGGCCGCGACCATGGTGGCGGCGTGGATGAGCGCGGAGACGGGCGTGGGGCCCTCCATCGCGTCGGGCAGCCAGACGTGGAGCGGGAACTGGCCGGACTTGCCGATGGCGCCGCAGAAAAGGAGCAGGCCGATGGCGGTGGAGGCGGCGAGGCCGCAGGGGAGCAGGTGGGAAAGGTTGGCCAGCGCGGCGTTTTCGAGGATGCCGGCGCCGGCGTCGTAGAAGAGGAGCGAGCCCTGCGCGTCCTGGAGCCAGAGCAGGCCGAGGAGGAAACCGAGGTCGCCGATGCGCGTGGTGATGAAGGCTTTTTTCGCGGCGGCGGCGGCGGACGGTTTGTTGAACCAGAAACCGATGAGGAGGTAGGAGGCGAGGCCGACGAGTTCCCAGCAGACGAAGAGGAGGAGGAGGCTGTTGGCGACGAGCAGACCGAGCATCGCGGCGGCGAAGAGACTGAGGAAACCGAAGAAGCGCGCGAAGCGGGCGTCCTCCTTCATGTAGGCGGTGCTGAAGATGAAGATCAGCAGGCCGACGAAGGTGACCATCACGCACATGAAGGCGGTGAGCGGATCGAGGAGGAAGCCGAGGCGCAGGGCGCCGGCGCCGAGGTCGAACCAGGCGAAGTTGAAAACCTGGTGCGCGGCGGGATCGGCGAGCGCGCCGGCGAGGGCGAGGCAGGAGAGGACGAAGGCCCCGGCCATCGTGGCGATGGTGGCGCCGGCGCAGAGCGCGCGGGCGCGCGGCGGGGCGAAGGCGCCGAGCGCGGCGGCGGCGAACGGCAGGGTGGGGATGAGCCAGAGGTGTTGGGCGGCGAGGGTCATGGCTCAGCCTTTGAGTTCGGAGGCCTCGGCGAGGCGGACGCTGCGCCGGTGGCGGTGGATCGCGATCACGAGCGCGAGACCGACGGCGGCCTCGGCCGCGGCGACGGCGATGGAGAAGAGAACGAACACGATGCCGGTGGCGGCCTCGGGATTCGGGCCGTAGCGCCAGAAGGCGATGAAGTTAAGGTTGGCGGCGTTGAGCATCAGCTCGACGCCGAGCAGCACGAGGATGGTGTTGGAGCGCGTGAGCGCGCCGGCCAGGCCGATGCAGAAAAGCAGCGTGGAGAGCGCGAGGCAGAGGTGCAGGGGATTCATGCGCGGTCCTCCGGGGCCTCGGGCTTGTCGGTCGAGGCGATGACGATGGCGCCGAGCAGGGCGACGGTGAGGACGAGGCCGACGATGAGGAGCGCGACGGCGTGGTCGCCGAGGAGGACGAGGCCGAGTTGCTTTACCGGGACGGCGGGCGCGACGGCGTCGGCGGCCGGGGCGGCGAAGGGCGTGGCGAAGATCGCCTTGAGCAGGACGATGGCGACGGCGAGGGCGGCGAGGACGCCGGCCAAGGCGCGGCGAATGGTGGGCAGGTCGCGTTGCTTCGGCGAATCGTCCGGGCGCGTGAGGATCACGGCGAAGAGGGCGACCATCGAGACGGCGCCGACGTAGACGAGGATTTGCGCGAAGGCGACGAACTCGGCGCCGGCCCAAAGGTAGAAGGCGGCGACGCCGGCCCAGGAGCCGACGAAGAGGAGCACGCTGTGGATGAGCTTGCGCAGCGTCATGGCCACGGCGGCGGCGCCGAGGAGCAGGGCGGCGATGAGGAGGAGCGCGAGGTTCATGACGCGGCGTAGCGATAGGTGCGGGGGCCGAGGCCGGAGAAGAGGCGGCGGCTCAGGAGCGCGAAGGGCGTGGCGACGAAGGCGAAGCCGACGAGCCAGCGGACGAGCGAAAGCGGGCCGCTCCAGCCGGGCGTGAGGGCCCAGAAGGCGGCGGCGGCGAGGTTGGAGAGCGCGAGGGGGACGAGAAACTTCCAGGAGAGGCGCATGAGCCGGTCGATGCGCAGGCGTAGGAAGGTGCCGCGGATCCAGATGAAGAAGCAGATCATCGCGGCGAGCTTGGCCATGAACCAGACGTAGGAGGGGATGAACTCGAGGAATGCGCAGGGGGCCTGCCAGCCGCCGAGGAAGACGGTGACGCCGAGGCCGCTGAGGGCCGTGAGGCCGAAATACTCGGCCATGAAGAAGAGGGCGTATTTGAAGCCCGAATACTCGGTGAGGTGGCCGGCGACGAGCTCGCTCTCGGCCTCGGGGAGGTCGAAGGGCGAGCGGTTGCTCTCGGCGAGGGCGGAGACGAGGAAGATGAGGAAACCGGCGAAGCCCCAGGGGGTGAAGACGTGCCAGCGGGGGAGGAGGCCGAGGGTCCAGCCGGACTGGGCGAGGACGATGTCGCGGGTGGAGAGCGTGCCGACGACGAGGACGGCGGGCACGATCGAAAGAACCAGCGGGAGCTCGTAGCTGATGAGCTGGGCGAGCGCTCGCATCGCCGCGAGGAGCGAGTATTTGTTATGGCTGCCCCAGCCGGCCATGAAGATGGCGAGCTCGGAGATCGTTCCGGCGGCGAAGAAGTAGAGGATGGCGGCGTCGAGCTCGACCGGGATGAGGTTGCGGCTGAAGGGCAGGACGGCGAAGCCGAGGAGCGAGCAGGCGACGATCAGGACGGGGGAGAGGAAGTGGAGGAGCTTGTCGGCGGCGGCGGGGACGACGTCCTCCTTGGTAAAGGCCTTCACCGCATCGGCGAAGGGTTGGGTGATGCCGTTGAGCTTGAGGCCGCGGAGGAAGGGCAGGCCGGTGCGGTTGGGGCCGCGGCGGTTTTGCACGCGGGCGAGGAGCTTGCGCTCGGCGATGGTGGTGAAGGCGAAGAAGAGGCCGAAGACGGTGAGAATCGCCGAGACGCTGAGGACGTGGTGGACGAGCCACTGGAGCGCGGTCGGGAAGAGGTCGACGAGGGCGTCGCGGAGGAGGATCGGGGCGCGTTCGAGGAACGAACCCGTGGGCATTTCGGTGCTCATGTGGCGGGGCCGGCGGCCTTGGGAGCCTCCGCGACGGGCGCGGTGGCGGTTTTTGCGGCGGCCGCTTTTGCGGCGGCGGCAGCGGCGGTGGCGCGGGCTTTTTCCTCGGCGGCCTTGCGGTCGGCGGCGAGGCGGGCGTCGACCTCGGCGGCGGCGGTGGGGCGGATCAGGTGGAAGTAGCTGTTGGGTTTGACGAGTTGTTCGCGCTGGAGGAGGAGGCCCTCGAAGCGGTTGGTGGCGGCGATCTCGAAGACCTTGTCCATCTTGATGGAGTCGAAGGGGCAGACCTCGGCGCAGATGCCGCAGCCCATGCACACGGAGGTGTCGATGGTGAAGGTGGTCGGGTAGAGCTGGGGCTTGCCGGTGGCGTCGGGTTTTTTGTCCTTCGATTTCTCGATGAAGATGCACTGCGGCGGGCATTCCTTTTCGCAGATCTGGCAGGCGACGCAGCGGAGCGTGCCCATGGGGTCGGCGGCGTCCTCGCAGACGAGCATGGGGAAGCTGCGGTAGGCTTCCGGGACGCGGGCGGGCCGCTCGGGGTATTCCTCGGTCACGAGGCGCGCGGGGTCGTGGTAGCTTCCGAGGAAGTTTTTCGCGGTGACCGCGAGGCCTTTGAGGATGCCGGTGCCGATCATGGTGGGCGCGGGATTGGGCGGTGCGGCTCAGCGGTCGACCTCGCCAAGGACGATGTCGATGGAGCCGAGGATGACGACGGCATCGGCGACGGTGTGGCCGAGGCACATCTCCTCGAGGAGGGTGAGGTTGATGAGCGAGGGAGGGCGGACGCGGTAGCGGTAGGGATTGGGCGAGCCGTCGCTGACGAGGTGGAAACCGAGCTCGCCCTTCGGGCCCTCGATGCGGCCGTAGGCTTCGCCGACCTTCGGGCGCAGGCCCCGCTGCTTGGCCTTGGGGTCGAGGACGGGGCCGGCGGGGAGGGCGCGGAAGGCTTGTTGGAGAATTTTCACCGACTCGCGCATCTCGAGGATGCGCATCATGTAGCGGTCGTAGGTGTCGCCGTGGTCGCCGAGCGGGACGCGGAAATCGAGGCGCGGGTAGACGCCGTAGCCGTCGACCTTGCGGAGGTCGTAGTTGACGCCCGAGGCG
>JACCDY011319556.1_pt1 | contig 11244 bp, 10 predicted proteins | sample 7446391 | NCBI WGS metagenome assembly JACCDY01 (sample SAMN15323451, study PRJNA562643) | freshwater metagenome | isolation source: river surface water | place: USA:Blue River Watershed | collected 2017-08-18
AGATATTTAGCATTAGAATCTGAATTTTCAACTAAAAAGGATATAATAGGTTTACAATGAAGTATTAGTTGTAACACCGAATTCATATAACAAGTATTACCAATATTTCTAAATCCAGCAAGCCCAATTTTAGGCATTTTATTTGTGTCTGTGTTGTCGGACAAATTCATTTTTTACGATAATTATTAGTATAAAATTTAATATTTAACTAAATATAATATATATTTATCAATTTTTATTATTAGATATATATTAGTAATAATATATATACCAATATATATAATAGTTTGAATATGAATAAGGGAGAAGATTTTTCAAAAATAGTAATAAAAAATCCGGACAATAAATATATAGTAGATGAATTTATTCGTTATTACATGTTTGTATATAGTAATTATACTCAATCTACCAAATCATCTAAAGAAAATTATTATAAATTGCAGGTAATTAAAAAAGTTATTGGATTAATTGCTGGATTTAAACAAGAAATTACTTCAGGGTCAATGTTAGCTGAAATCAAAGGTATTGGTGAAAAAACTATTGGGCGAATAGATGAAATTATTGATACTGGACATTTATCAGAAATTAAAGAAAAAACTAATCAAGTAGCAGCAATTAAAGAATTATCAACAATTTATGGAATTGGACCAACTAAAGCATCTGATTTTTATTCAAATTATAAAATTAAAACAATAAAAGATTTGATTTCAGCTGATAAAAAAGGTTTAATTGAACTTACTAATCAAATGAAATTAGGAATAAAATATAAAGATACGCTATCAGAACATATTCCTAGAGTATTAATTGCTCGTTTAGATTTATTTGTTCAAGAAGAATTATTAAAATTAGACCCAAATTTTATTTCAGTTGTTTGTGGTTCTTATCGTAGAGGTAAAGATTATTCATCAGATGTTGATATTTTAATCACAAATAAAAAATTAAAATCTAAGGAAAAAACTGGTTCATATCTTAAAATTGTTTTAGATAAATTAGAAAAATTCTTTATTATCGATAAATTAACTGAAAGCTATAATACTCATTTTCAAGGTTTTGCTACTTTTAAAAAAATACCAGATTTACCTAAATCTTATAATAAAAAAGAATTTAATATTAATTCCAATGTTATTCGTTTAGATATTATTATGGTTCCTGAACAATATTTTTTCCCAGCACTTATGCATTTTACTGGATCTGGTGATTTTAATCAAAAAATGCGTCTACATGCAAAAACATTAGGATTAAAATTATCAGAATATGGACTTGTCAAAATTGATCCTAAAACTGGTAAAGAAATTACAATTCAAACAAATTCTGAAGCAGATATATTTGATGTACTATTACTCAAATACATTCCTCCTGAAAAAAGATAAAAATAATTATAAAATTATAAGGTAAGAATTTTAATTAAACTTTTAGAAGAATTAATTTTACATTTGGGTCCTAATTCCACAATCATACAAAGTTCTTCACCTAATTGAGAAGAATATAATATTGTATTATTAATTGTAATTTTATTATTGATAATATTCTTATTATTTGATTCAAAAAATATTTTAGAACCCTTTATAATTCTTACTTTAGAATTTGATTTTTCTTTTATACCTAATGAAATTGAATATACTGGATTATTTTGTGTTTGAATATTATTATCAATATCAATATTTAAAGAATAATTAATAATATTAGAACCATTTGATAATTTAATAAAAGACAATTTTGAAGTAGTATTTGAATTATTATCAGAACTAAAATCATTAAAATTTTCATCAAAAAGTAATCCTACATATCTTTTATTTTTATCATAAGTTTTAGGATATAAAATCCCATATGCTTTAAAAATATTTGTGATATTTTGAGTTGAATTTTTTACATTTGAAGGAATAATATTAAAATTTTTATTTTTAATTTGTGTATCTAGTTTTTTTATTTTATAATTTAAATTCTCTATCATTTTATATAAATCTCTATTAGACATAGTTGTTTTTATATAATATAATTTTATAATTTTTTTATTGAATTTATAATATTAAATATTAAATATTAAAATTTTTATTTTTTATTTTTTTCACAATTTTTATGAATCAATATATTTAATTTATTTATTACATTTTTATATTTGTCATGAATTATATCTATATTATATAAAATAGCAGGATCAATTCCCATACTTTTTAATAATTTATTTTTTTCAGTATCTAATTTTTTTGCATAAAATCTTATAAATTCCATGTATATATTATTTTGATTATCTTTTGCTAATTCTGGAAAATCTTTTTTAAATTCGTTTATAATATAATAATTAATACAATCTATCGGATTTGTATTTATATTTTTATCATGATTTTTATTTGAACTCATTTCAATATCTATTAACATTTTTGTTTCAATATATAATAGACACCAGGCAAGACAATAACCACCAGGATCCCCGTAAACTTTATTTAATTTATTAAATTCATCGGATCTGGTTTGAAATCCGGGATATGGTTGGACAAAAACAAATTCATAATTTAATGTTTTAGCAATTCTTTCTGTAATCATAGCATTAATATCTTCAGAATTAAAATAATTAAGTTCACCATATGGTTAAAATCTTTCAAAAATTTTTTTTTCATTATCAATAATAATAATATTAGCATGTCTTACAGTTTCAACATTATCAATTTCTAATAAATTTAATGACAATCTTATATAAATATATTTGATATTTTTAAGTTCTAAAATAGATTTTAATAGATTTTCATCAAAATAATAATTATGTCTATTTTTCCAAATAATTATAAATGGAATCCATGGGTTAAAATAATTAAAATAAGATTTTACCATTGTTAATACAAACTTTTCATTATTAGAAATTGATAATAATTTATAATGTTCTTTATTATATTCTTTTGATTGAAAATAATATGGAATAATTAAATTTTGATATTTTGACAATAATAAATTAGTATACAACATATTATGTAATACATCAGAACTAAATAATCCAACATCAGTCTTTTCTAATAATTTTTTAAAATCTAATAATAAAATTTTTGATTTATTGGTTGATAATTTAATTTTGTTCCCATAGTTATTTTTAATAATTTGATAAATATTATTTCCATAAATACTTTCTTCATAAATATCAATAAACTTAATATATTTTTTAATAGTTTTTTGATTTAATTTATAGTGTTCAAATATTTTAAAAAATATATTTTCATTTTTTATATTTTTAATTTTAGAAATATTAGATTTAGCTAATATTTGAAAAATAATTTTTACAAATTCTTCTTTATTTATATTTTCATATTTACTTATATTATCAATAAAATTAAATAAAAAGTTATTCTCAGTATTTATAAAATATATATAATTTATTTTAGGTATTAAATAATTTAATACGTTAAAATCCTCTTTTATTAGTAAATTATCTATACAAGTCATCATTTTATTATCTGGATATAAATCTATATTATCCGGTTGTATATACTCTAATATATCCAATAATAAACTTGAATCAGAAATATTTGAACATAATTTAGTAATTACTAATGTTAAATCTTCTCGACCCAAATTATAAATTAATTTTAATATTTTTTTTACTTTTAAAAAAGAGTTGTCGTCAGAATTTTTAATAAAATTATTTATATTTATAGAAACAATTGAAATTATTAAATCTACAGAATTAAATCCCTTAATGTCTTTATTTGTAACAATTTTTAAAACTAAATCATAATTATATTTTTCTAAAATTTCAATAATTAAATTATAAAAATTTTCTATAACTAAAATTGATTGAAACAAATTAATTTCAAATTTATTTTTATAATTTAATATTTGAGGAAATTCTTTGATTAATTTTGTTATAATATTGTATTCTGAATTTTCTAGTAAAATATTTAAACTATTTTTTCTGTTCTTGTTTAAAAATCCTAATAAAAATATATTTGATTTTATTATTTTTAACTCTTTTTTATTTTTTATAATCTTACATATATTTTTTGTTATATATAGTTCTACTAAATCTACCTGTTTTAAATATTTATCTATATTTCCTATTCCCATTCTTAATTTTACTAAGAAATAATATTATATCAAAAAAGATAATATTATATTAAAAAAATTATATCCTAAAATTTTTAACTATTTTAGATAATTTACATTCTGCAAGGAGGATAAAACCATTGATTAAGGTTAAAAGCAATACCAGCACCAACAAAGATAAGGAATTCGCAAGAAGTTAAGAATTTCTTAAAATCCATACCATCCATACTAGTTTCACCTTGACTTTCCTTGTTGTGAATAATTTGACAAAGAATAAGGTAAACAATAACAGTAAGAAGGGCAAAAGTAATAGTACAAGTCCAGTTAATATTCATCATTATATATTATTACTATTGGAAAAAAATATTAAAAAAATAATAATTATTAAAAATATCCTTATATTAAAAATATCTTCTATTTTATAATTTTAATAAAAATGTTTTATATATTTTTATGCACTACATGATTCACAAGTTTCATAATTATTAGAATTATTGGAATTATTGGAATTATAGGAATTATTAGACCCTGTTCTTTTACTTATAATATTTTTTTCTGTTTCTATATCTAAACCAAATTTTATTGCCTCAGTGGTAGGTCTTGATTTTAAATAATACATTCCCGTTTTTAATCCACGTTTCCATCCATATAAATGAGATGAATATACTTTTGATATATCTGGTTGTTCCCAAAATAAATTTAAACTTTGTGATTGGTCTATAAATATACTTCGGTCAACACTTTGATCAACTAATACTTTTTGTTTTAAATCATATGCAGTTTTATATTTTTCCTTAATTTTTATAGGTAAATCCATTTTTTGAATTGAACCATTATCAAAAATTAATTCCGCATATGTTTGTTCATTCCATAAATTTAATTTTTTTAAATCATCTACTAAATATTTATTTACTACAATATATTCACCTGCTAATACTTTTCTCACATATAAATTAGACGGAATTGGTTCAATACTCTCAGTATTATTCATAATTTGAGCAGTAGAAGCTGTTGGCATCACCGTTGTAATTAAACTATTGGATGTACCAAATTCTTTAATTGATTCGATTAACCCAACCCAATTTAAATTTAATTCTTTATCCATATCTGATAAAGTTTTTCCTGCCAAATGCCATTGTAATAATCCTTCTGAAAATGGTGACCCTTTGAAACTACTATACGGTCTATATAATTTTGCTAATTCATTTGATTTAGTTAATGCATTAAAATATATTGATTCAAATATTTGTTTATTTAATTTTGTCGCTTGAACTGAATCAAAAGGATAACCCATTTTAATATATGTATCCGCTAAACCTTGCACTCCCAATCCTATTGGTCTATGTGATAAATTGGATTGGGATGTTTCTGGTACTGGATAAAAATTTAAATCTATTATCTTATTTAAATTATTTACTACTGTCTGTACTGTATCTGCTAACTTTTTAAAATTAAATACACCATCTTCTACAAACTTCGGTAAACATATTGATGCTAAATTACATACTGCAATTTCTTCACTGGATGACTTTTCACAAATTTCCGAGCAAAGGTTTGAAGATTTTATCGTGCCTAAATTTTTCTGATTAGATTTGTGATTAACATTATCTTTATACATCATATAAGGCATACCAGTTTCAATTTGTGATTCAATAATCTTGGTCATTAATTCGCGTGCTCTAACTTGTTTAATAAATTTACCTTGTTCAACATAACTTTGATACAATTTATCAAATTCTTCACCATAACAATCTGTTAATCCTGGACAAATATCTGAACTCATCAAATACCATGGGCCGTCAGATTCTACAGCTCTCATAAATGCATCTGGAATCCATAAAGCTAAAAATAAATCTCGAGCTCTTAAATTTTCGTCTCCTGTATTCTTTCTTAATTCAATAAATTCATAAATATCTCCACACCATGGTTCTAAATAGCAAGCTATACTACCAGCTCTCAATCCACTTTGATTTATATAACGAGCAATACTTTCTAATACTTTACACAAAGGAATAATACCATTGGATGTACCACCATTAGATTTTATAATAGTTCCTCCAGACCTAATTTCAGAAAGATTAATTCCAATACCACCAGCCCATTTGGAAATCTTCATTACATCACCAATTGACTTGGAAATTCCTTCCAAATCATCTGACATTTGGAGTAAATAACAAGATGATAACTGAGGATAAGTACGTCCTGAATTAAAAAGTGTTGGAGTAGCGTGTGTAAAATATAATTGAGACATTAAATTATAAGTTTCTCTAATTAATTCCATTATGTTAATATTCTGAATATTATTATAATTGTATAGCCCATGAATTTGAATTGCACAACGTAAAAACATCATTTGAGGAGTTTCAATAAATTGTTTAGATTTATTTTTAAGTAAATAAGAACGTTCTAACGTTTTAAGACCAAAATAATCAATTTGTTTATCACGTTCAGATTCTAGAATTTGGTCCAATTCATCAATATTATTTTTAACAAACTCGTAATATTTTTTTGATAATAAATTAAATGAATTTTGTTTTTCAACACATTCCAAATAATTATTATTAGTCTGTAAATAAATATTTGCTAGTTCAAATTCAACTGCTAATTTATTAAAATCTGGATCTCGACAAATTAAAGTAGCACAGGTATCTGCAATAAATTTATTTAATTCAAAATTATCTAATCCTTCAACTAAACCATCTTTTAAAACTTGTATCAAATTATACTTTTGATAATTACTTATATAAATTTGCTGTAATCTATTAACTTTTTCAAAAATTTCTTCCATGGATTTTTAGTATAAACTATATAAATTTTTATAATTTTAATAAATTTTTTTATTATTTTTTTCATTTAAATTAAATAAAATTTATTTAATATATATAATTATTATTATCTAATGGAAGAATCTAAAAACTACACAATGGACATAGGTGAACAATTCAATATGCTTGATGATTTAAAAGGGAAGACAAACCAATACCCTAGTCTTACTGAAACTACATCACATATGTCATTTGAGCCAATATTAGATGAGAATAATGCGAGATTTTGTTTATATCCAATAGTATATACTGGATTATGGAATCAATATAAAAAGCAACAATCATTATTCTGGAAGATGGAGGAGATAGATTTTTCTAATGATTATAAGGATTATTGTACACTTAATAAAAATGAACAACATGTGATAAAAATGATATTAGCATTTTTTGCAAATACAGATGGAATAGTAAATTTAAATATTAGTACAAGATTACTTAATTTAATAACAATAAATGAAGCAAAAGTTACTTATAATTATCAAATGATGATAGAAAATGTTCATAATGAATGTTATACATTAATGTTAGAAAGTATAATTAAAGAAAAAGAAGAAAAGGAATATTTATTTAACTCTATCAAAACTATTCCTTCTATTAAAAAAATATCTGATTGGGCTCTTAAATGGATTGATGCAGATACACATATTGCTAATAGAATTGTCGCATTCGCTTGTATTGAAGGAATAATGTTCTCTGGAGCATTTGCAACTATTTATTGGATTAAAAAATATAAGGGTTCTGGAACATTATTTCTTAATGGATTAATTAAATCAAATGAATATATATCGAGAGACGAAGGTTTACATACTGAATTTGCTTGTGAATTATTTAAATTAATTGTACATAAGCCACCAAAATCTGAAATTATTAAAATTATTACTGAATCTGTTCAAATTGCTCAAGAATTTGTTAATGAAACAATTCAAGCTAAATTAGTTGGTTTAAATTCAGAATTAATGAATCAATATATTAAATATGTCGCAGATAGACTTATAGTTTCTTTAGGTTATGAAAAAATATATAAAACATCAAATCCATTTACATTTATGGATACTATTGGATTAATACAAAAAACTAATTTACATGAATCCAGGTCAACTGAATATCAATCAGCTTATAACCCTAATACTTCAAAAACATTTGAAGATTCAGAAGATTTTTAATGCAAGTTTATTTAATGACTCTTTAATATTTATTAAATAATATAGATAAATTTTTAATGGGAAAAAATAAAAATCCTAAAAATTCTAATCAAAATCTTACAATCTTACAAAATGAAAATATACAAAATGAAAATATACAAAATGAAAATATACAAAATGAAAATATTCAAGATATACAAGAAACAACCATACCAGATGATAATTCAAATGTAAAAAATTTAATAGATACAAGTGAATATTTAATTTTAAAAGATAGGGCAGATGAATTTGAAAAGAAATATTTAGAATTGGTAGAATTGAGTAAAGAAAATATAATTAAAGATGATAAAATCAAAGAGTTATCACATCAATTAGCCAATACATTTGACGAATTATCAGAATTAAAAGAAAAAAATGAAGAAATTAAGAAAATGTATGAAATTAAAAATTTAGAAAATACAAATGGAAAAAATTTAATAGATTTATTAAAAGTTGAATTAGAAGATTGTAAAAATGAACTAGAACAAGTTAAAGAAGAATTATTTAATACTCAAAATGAATTAGAATTAACAAAAAATAAAATACACTCATCAAATACAATGGAATTATTATTTAAATTAAAAAATACTATAGAAAATCAATCTAATCAATTAAAAAATATTCCAGATTATACAGAGAATTTTTCTCATAACCCAAATAACTCAGATAACCCAAATAACTCAGATAACCCAGATAACCCAGATAACTTAGATATTTCTAAAATAAAAGAATTTGCTACAAATATAAATAATTTGAATAAAGAATCAAAAATAATAGTAGAAACCGAAGAAGCCGAAGACAAAAATAGACTAAATGAAGAAGAATTAATAAAACAAAATTTATTAATTAAACAAAGAAGAAAAAATAGAAAATTTTAATATTTTTATTCAGTTGAATTATCATTTTTATTTTTAAGTTTCAAATCCATATGTAAATTTTTAATATTTTTAGATTCATCGTATAACATTTTATATAATTGATTGTAACTTGGTAATTGTTTTAATTTTAATGAATATAAGTATTTAAGCCATTTGGATAAAAATTTATATTTGTTTCCAACTAAATCTTCTAATGATGTATGATATTTAACTTCAGCAATAGTATTTTTAGATTTGGTATCATTATTAGCTTTATTTTTATGATACCCACATTTACAATTTTCATGAGTATGTTTGGAAGGTTCAAATTTATCAATATCTTTTTTATGTCCAATCCATGGTAAATTACAATCAGTAAAAATAACAATAAGAGAATAAGTTAAACTTATTAAATCATCAATAATTGAAGGACTTTTATGTTCGTGAATATTTAAACTAATATAACGCAAAGTTCCTGTAATATTTTTGGTAGGATGAGGAGGAATCATTAGTACTTTATCACCTTCATATTTATAATATTCTTTTGATAATCCTAAATCAATAATAATTGGATATAATTTTTTTATATTTTCATTATCTAATCCATCTAATTTCTTATTTAATACCAAATTAGATAATTTTATATCTCGGTGAATTATTCCTGCTCTATGTATACATGACATTGTATGTAATAATCTATGTGCTACAAAGTATTTTGCACCTTCTGATAATGTGTATTTATCTGTAATGTTCTCAAAATTATCTCCACACAATTCCATTGTTAAAAAATTAAAATCATTACATTCAATATAAGAAAATGTCTCAGGAATACATTTTACTTTATAAAGATATTCAATTGGTAATTCATTTGGAATTGTTAATAAATTATTAATAGTTAAATAATTAAATATTTTAATTATTGGATTTTTTTCCATATTTTCTATCTGAGCTAATACTTTTTCTTTATTTGAATTAGTATTTGTATTGGTATTAGTATTAGTATTAGTATTAGTATTAGTAGTAAAATTAGTTTGGTCTTCAAGATGTTGTTTATATTTTAAGTATTTTTTAATAGTATATATTTTTCTACAAATTTTAAATTCTCTTATTAAAGTTAAATTTGGTCCAGTTTTAGCTTCGCATTTAACAGCAATCTCTTTATCATTTAATTTAGCCATATATACACTTCCAAATGCTCCATTTCCTAATTTATTTTGAGTAATGACAAATTGATCACTTAATTTATTAGAATTAAACATTTAATTATTTATACTTTATAGATAATATTAAATATAAATATAACCTTATAATATTTATTGTTAATTTGATGTTTATTTGATTATTAATATAAAATATTTTGTATAGAAATATTAAGTATAATGAATAATCCATTAGCTGATAGAAATTATGAAATATATAATAACTATACAAGTGATTATAATCCAGGATTAGTAAATAAAAATATTAATAATTACTTTAATGATGTATTAAGTAAGCCTGATCCTATTACCCCTGCTGCTGTTAAATCAGAACAAACTTGGAATAAATTTTATAAAGAATATATTGAACATAATATGTTATTTTTTATAATTATAATTGGTTTAGTTATTTTTCTTATTATTAGATATTATACAGCAGATTATGATTATGATAAAAGAGTAGGGGATGAATTTGATACAGATTTAGATGATACAGATGATGATGATGATGATAATTTAGGAGATAAAAAAACCTATAAGAAGAAATTAAAAAAAAAATATAAAAATAAATTAAAAAATTATAAAAAAAATTTATATGATGAAAAACAAAAAATATTAAATATTATTGATGAATTGAGTGAATTGAATTATGAGGACCAATCATATAATAATTATATTAGAGATAATTATGAAAAACAAATTCAACAACTTGAACAACAAAGAAAACAAGATAGTATTGAACAACAAAGACAATTGGAAGAATTAAGACAATTGGGTGATTTAATTCATGCTAAAAAAAATACTACCGGGGCTTATCAACAACAAAAAATAAATGAAAAATATAATGGATCAAAAAATACATCAAAAACATCAAAATCATCAAAAGCTCCTTTAGACCATACTATAAAGAATTTAGATGATACTGATGATTCTGATGATAACAGAAGTAATTATTATAATTATAAAAAACATGCTAAACAAAATATGGATAATTATATTGATGGAATTTATATTGAAACTCCTTTTGATTAATTTTCCAATATATTTTTATTATAATTATTTTATATATAGATGAGAATAATTATAGAATTATTATTGGTATCTATAATAATAGGTATTGGTCTAATGTATGTATTTGCTCCTCAACCTGAAA
>JACCDY011368163.1_pt1 | contig 11243 bp, 11 predicted proteins | sample 7446391 | NCBI WGS metagenome assembly JACCDY01 (sample SAMN15323451, study PRJNA562643) | freshwater metagenome | isolation source: river surface water | place: USA:Blue River Watershed | collected 2017-08-18
AATACCGATTTGATTTATTTACCACGAATCAATAAGGTTGAGGGAATAACGAAGGAACATTTGATTAAATGGAATTGGAATATGGACTCATTAGGTAGAATCAACTACCCCGATTTTCAAGGAAGAGTATATAAATCAAATCTTAAGTGGATAAATAAAATTCATGAAAGAATAGATGCAAATGTCGATAAAATTGCTTATATTGAACATGATGATTATTGTATAATACATAATAAAACAATAGAAAATCAAGAACGTCAAAATAATCTCTATCAAAAATTATCTAAATGAATGTTAAAATAATCACTGGATACAGTGAAAGAGGTGGTTCTACTGTTGCGTTAATAAATTTGACAAATTATTTTAATCAAAATGGTATTAATTGTACTATGTATGGTCCACATGATTGGCATATTGATAAATGTAAATCAGACAATTTAAGAAATCTTAAATTAGAAAAAGAAGATAAAATTATTACACATTTTTTACAATTAAAAGAAAGACCAAAAGTTGATAAAGTTTTACTTACAATACATGAAAAAGATTGGTTTCCTGTTGGTAAAATATTTTGTTATTGGGATGAAGCGATTTTCTTACATGAAGAACATAGAAAATTTCATTCAGACTATAACGGTAAAAGTAGACTAATACCAAATTTGAAAGAGAAATTAATTAAGGGGAATAAAAAACTTGGTGTTGAAAATGTTTGTGGTATTATTGGCACAATTGAAAACAGGAAACAAACACATAAATCAATTAAAAGAGCATTAGAAGATGGTTGTGAAAAAATAATACTTTTCGGTAAAATAGGTGACGATAATTATTTTAAAACTTATGTTAGTCCATATCTAACAGACTCAAGAGTTGTCCATTATGGTTTTACTGACAATAAACAAGATATGTACGATAGTATTGGTAAAGTATATCACTCATCGTTGGCAGAAGTTGCGTGTTTAGTTAAAGACGAATGTTATCTTACCGATACTCAATTTTTTGGTAATGAAGAGACACAACATATTGTTAGCGATTTAAATAATATTGAAATATTAGACTTATGGAAAATAGCATTAAACATTTAAAAAATTTCATTTTTATACATGACCAAGATATTATTTTGGATTTTATAGGTAAAAATAAATTTAACGATTTAGGTGATTTTACTTGGGTATTTTTGGGTGAGAGGTCAATTGATAAAATACAATATTTGGATAATCTTATTGTTGCAAGAGATTTACCATACAACATTGAACAATACCCAAAATTAACATCGTTTACTGGATGGTATGCGTTGTACAAAAATGGTTATCTAAATTCAAAATATGTGAATTTTTTTGAGTATGATATCAAATATGTATCAGGATTTGTCGATATTAATAAAGAAATGTTAAATAACGATTTCGATTTTATTGGTTATTTTCCAATGTCAATTTCAGATATTGTATATGTAACACAATCTGAATATAGTGAAGGGTTAATAAAAGCAGTTAAAAATAAGACTGGTTTTGATATTTTATCTATGATTAATAAATTATCACCAAATTCATATTGGTCATCTTCAAGTAACTCGACATGGAAAGTTTCTATTGTTAAAGAATATTTAGATTGGATGGTTCAATATATTGAAGATATAAAAGAGAATCATTACTCTGGTCATATATTTGAGAGGTCTTTGAGTTTTTACTATTTCATGAAAAACTTGAGAGTTTTTTTAGTTAGAGATTTGATGATTCATGCACAATTAAATTCTCATGGTACCTCCCCATTACCCCCAAGTAGGGCAAAACATATGTACAATTTACTATAATGAAATATATCAGTTTTAGTTTGTGGGGGGATAAACAAATTTATAATATTGGAATCGTTAAAAATTCTGAATTGGTCAAAGAATTTTATTCAGATTGGAAGATGGTTGTTTTTTATGATAAAACAGTCCCTACTAATACCATAAAAAAACTCAACGAAAATAATGTCTTGACAATTTTAGTTGAAGATGACTTGATTTATGGTATGTTTTGGAGATTTTATGCTGTTGATTTACCTGATTGTGAATACGCAATTTTTAGGGATGCAGATTCAAGAATTTCATTAAGAGAAAGTTTAGCGGTTAAAGAATGGATTGAAAGTGGAAAAAGTCTACATGTCATGAGAGACCATCCCTATCATAAAATTCCCGCTGGAAATAATCAATTGGGGATTCTTGGTGGTATGTGGGGAATAAAGGCAAATATTTTACCATTGACAGAAATGATATTAAATTTTTATAAAAGTAAAGAACATCAATATGGTAATGACCAAACATTTTTGAGAACAATTTACAATATTTTAAAAAATGATAGATTCACACATGATGAATTTTTTGAAAAAAAACCATTTCCAATTCAAAGAGAAAATAAAAGATTTATTGGTGAAAGAATCGATGAAAACGATAATCCATTTAAAAACGACCATGAATTATTATGAAAATTGATAAAGTTATTTTTACAATCGATGATAATCCACATTATAGTGGATTTTGGAAATCTATTAGTAAACATTATAAAGAAAGGTTATCAATATTACCAGTATTATTTATTATATGTGATAAAAAAAATATACAAATTAAATCATATCAGAATAATTATGGTGAAATTATTCTAATTGATAAAATTAATAATATCCCATCAATTATACAAGCTCTGATTGGTAAATTTTATTTTACAAAAACAGAACCCGAAACAACGTGGTTAATCGGAGACTTAGACTTATACCCACTACAACAATATCACTTCAAAAATGAATTATTAAACGTAGATGAGAATTCATATGTACATTTAAATCCATATGGTTATGGTAAAAACTGGAGAGATAAAATAAATGGACTACCTGGATATTTTCATGTTGCAAAAGGAAAAACATTTATGGAGGAATTAAAATTTCAAGACAAAACATTCGAAGATGTGTGTTATGAAATATACAACTCGAATTATTTTGGTATTCAATTCCATAATATCGATGCGAATAGAGAAAATAAAAAAGCATCTTCAGAATATGGTTGGTTTTGTTGTGAGGAAATGTATACTGGAAGTTTATTAAAAAATTCCAATAAATTAATTGAACTCCCACCAAAAGATGTATCATATCCAAGAATAGACAGGTCAAATATGAAATATCATTTAAATATGTTAGAATCGGGACATTATATAGATTTTCACGCACCAAGACCTTATGAAGATTATGAACATGTTATTGAAGAAATAATATCTAAAATACCTGTAGCATGAACAACATTCAATTTATTATTTTAACGTGTGATAAATATATAGAAACAAGGGCGGACACAATAAAGAGAACTTGGGGTAAAGATAATGACGTTATATTCTTAACTGACAGTAATTTAAATATAAATAATTTTATTGGATATGATACACCAAAAAATTATAATGGAATTTATTTCAAATATTTAAATTTTTTTAAAAATTACGATTTTACAAAAAAAAATTATTATTTTTTCACAGATGATGATACATTTGTTAATTTAAAAAATCTAGAAAAATTAGAATTACAAGATAAAGATTCGTCCTTTGCTATTTGTAGATTATTGTGTCTAAACCCCGATGGTACGGATTTATGGGGAAATCAAACTGGCACAAACGTATCTATCATTAGGGGGGATAATGTTAATCTACCATTATATTACCCAAGTGGAGGTTCTGGATTTATATTATCACAAAGAGCATGTATATCTGTTCAAAATTATGTAAGAACAATTCAAAATTTACCATGGTGTATTTTCGGCGATGTGTCAATTGGATTTTGGTTAAGAAACTCAAACGTTGAATTAATAAAGAATAATAATTTTTGGTGGGACACACATGATAATTTATTAAATAATAAATGGGTACCATACAATGATGATTCAGATGTAATAACTTATCATTATGTGAATGAAAAAATAATGGAAGAGTATAATAAAAAATATAATTCTTGTTTATAATGACAATAAATGATATAATAACAACGGATGGTTATTTAGATATTGTTAAAAATTATTCAGAAAAACTATGTCACATTAAAACAGATTATTTTCGAATAGGCACTTTTCAATGGAGAGGGGGACGACACCCTAATATTATTAAAGAAAATGTAATTATTTCACACTCTGACTATCCAGTAACTAATGATATATCAAAAAAATTCAAAAGGGTTTTCTGTGTTAATAACGACTCAACTTCAGTCAATACTTATAGTTTACCATTAGGTATACCAAATAACACAGATGAATTAGAGATATTAAAAATTATTGGTAATAAACATGATTTAATATCATTAATTAACTGTGATTTAGAGAAACAAAATTTATTATATATCAATTTTTCAATTGATACACAAAAAAATATCAGAGAACCATTATATAAAAAGTTTGAAAATAATTCATGGATATTAAAAGAATATCCTTCATATGATGTTGAAAGTAGAAAACATTATTTAGAAAATATAAAAAAATCTAAATTTGTTCTTTGTCCGAGAGGTAATGGTTATGATACACATAGATTATGGGAATCTCTATATTTAAATGCAATACCAATAATTCAATATCATAGAACACATGATATATGTGAAGATTTACCTGTTTTATTTGTGAATGATTGGAATGAAATAACAGAAGAATATCTTAATGAAAAGTATTATGAAATTTTAAATAAAAAATTTAATAAAAATAAACTTAAATTATCATATTGGGATAATTTTATCAAAAATAATTTATAAAATGTCAAAAATAAAAAATTTAATAGACCACGTTGAATTCTCATACGATAATTCAAAAAAAAATATTTCAAAATTAAATAACGATATATTGAATATTGAAGGAATGTCTGGAAAAAAAACAAGACATTTATATAATAATATTTGTAATCTTGATAATTCGAATTATTTAGAAATAGGCACATATAAAGGTTCAAGTTTCATTTCGGCAATTTATAACAATAATGTAAATTCATTGGCAATAGATAATTGGTCAGAATTTGATAGTTCAAAAGATATTTTTATAAATAATGTTAAAAATTATTGTCCTAATAACAACTTTAATTTTATTGAAAAAAATTGTTTTGACATTGTAGAATCAGACATTAAAAATTATTTTTTTGATAGTGTAGACATTTATTTATACGATGGTAATCACGATTACGAATCACATAAAATGGCAATAACTCATTTTTTTCCATTTCTATCAAAATATTCAATTATATTAATTGATGATTGGAGAAATGATGGAAATTGGAGTAGAGTTCAAAAAGGAACATATGATGGTTTAAGTCAAGTAAAATTGAAAATCCATAAATTTATAGAACACATATCATTTCAAGAAGTAACAGGTTCGGATGAATTTTGGAATGGTTTCGGTTTGTTCGTTTGTGAAAAAATTTAAATTATGAAATACTATACAAAAATTTGGAATGACGCTTTTATAAGAAGTGTATCAGAATTATCTAACTTTAATTTATGTTTAGAAGTAGGTTGCTTTGAGGGGTTAACAACAAATTATATTATAGATAATTTATTGAATAAAGATGGTAAAATAATTTGTGTAGACCCACTAACGAATGTATATTTAAATAATGATTTAAAAGAAACTGACATTGAAATAAATAACATTGATAACTTTTTTGAAGGACAATACGAACGATTTACGAATAATGTACGAGAACATATTGATTCTGAAAAATTAATTTTGTATAGAGATATGAGTTTTAATGTTTATGAAAAATTAAAGGAATTGTATTTTAATTCAATAGATTTTATTTACATAGATGGTGACCATAGACCTGAATCTGTTTATTTAGATGGTGTTAATTGTCTTGATTTATGTAAACCAAATGGTTATATTTTATTTGATGATTACAATTGGAGAGATACTCACAAAGGAATTGATAGGTTTTTAAATGAACATGGTGATAAATTAATGATAATGAAATTAGATTATCAGCTCTTAGTAAAAAAATTATGAAACAATACGATTATCTAATTGTTGGTGCGGGTTTATTTGGTTCTATTTGTGCATATGAACTAAATAAGAGAGGTAAAAAGGTTTTAGTAATAGAATGTCGTAATCATATTGGTGGAAATTGTTACACGGAAAAATGGGATAATATAAATATTCATTATTATGGTCCTCACATATTTCATACATCTAATGAGGAAGTGTGGAAATGGATTAATCAATTTACAAATTTCAAAAATTTTAAATTAAACGTTGTTGCAAATTACAAGGGACAAATTTTTTCTCTACCTTTTAATATGTGGACATTTTCTAAACTTTGGAATATTTCTACACCAGATGATGCAAAAAAAATTATTGATGAACAAGGGTCGTATATTGATGAACCAAAAAATTTAGAAGAACAGGCAATTAAACTTGTTGGTAAAGATGTTTATGAAACTTTAATCAAAGGGTATACCCAAAAACAATGGAAAAAGGACCCCAAAGAATTACCAAAAGAAATTATAAAAAGATTACCCGTTAGATTTACATATGATAATTCATATTATTTTGATAAATATGAAGCAATTCCAGAGGATGGTTATACAAAAATCTTTGAAAAATTATTAGAAGGAATAGAAGTAATGTTAAATACTGATTATTTCATAAATAAAGAATACTTTAACTTTATATCTGAAAAAATAATTTTTACTGGACCAATTGATAAATTCTTCGATTATAGTATGGGTAAATTAGAATATAAAACAACTACTTTTTCTCATAAATTATTCAATATGGAAAATTATCAGGGAGGTCCAGTTGTTAATTATACTGAATCGGAAATTCCACATACAAGAACAATAGAACACAAACATTTCGAAAAATCAATATCAAATGTGACATGGGTTACATGGGAATATCCCACACCATATATTGTCGGTAAAACAGAACCTTATTATCCAGTAAACGATAAAATTAATAATGAAATTTATTCAAAATATAAAGAATTAACTAAAGAACACTCTAACATATATTTTGGAGGAAGACTTGGTGAATATAAATACTATGACATGGACAAAGTGATTGAATCCGCTCTTAATTTTGTAAAAAATATAAAATGAATACAACGTTAGTATTATCCGTCTACAACAAAATTGATTTAACAAAGAAATGTTATAATAGAATAAGAGAATTATACCCTACAGCACCATTAGTGATAAGTAGTGGTGGTTCTTCTGACGAAACAAAGGTGTGGGGTAACAATTTAAATGATGAATATACAACATTCATTCATGATGACAATAGAATAACTTTCTCTGAAACATATAACAGAGGTGTAGATTGTGTCAAAACAGAAAAATTGGTATTAATACACAATGATATGGTTATTGGTAGATATTTTTTAGAAAATATAGAGAAATTATTAACTGAAGATACCATATTATCATATACAACAATTGAACCCCCAATTTTTGCGGGTCATTCAAGACCTGGTAAGGTTTTATTGAATATGGGTAATGACTTTGATGATTTTAATTATCAGTTATTCGACAAATACGTTGAGGAACACAAAGATGATTGTAAAATATATGATGGTGCGGTGTTCTTCATGTCAATGTATAAAAAAGTATTCGATGATGTTGGTGGATTCGATGGTAGTATGTTTATTCCCGCATTCTGTGAGGATGATGATTTCTTGTTAAGAGCAAAAATCAAAGGTTATAAATTAAAAACCACAGAATGCGTCATATCGTATCATTTCGTATCAATGACTTCAAGATTCGGTGAAGACATGAGAGATAATAGTCAAAAGTTTGAATTGAATTCAAATAAGAATTTTGTAAGAAAGTGGGGTATACCAACTCACATCATGCATTCAATGGGATATCTGATTAAAGATGATTTACAATATGTAAGAAAGACCATGTGCCTTGTGATTAATGATATTACACTCTATACAAACTACATATTTCATCTTGAACCATTATTTGATAAAATCAAAACCTCCATTGACCCAAAATCATTTATTGATTTGGAATCACCATTAACAAACTTTGATATTAAATCGAAATTTGAATCTACCGATGGTTGTGATATTGTTGTTCATATAAATAATCAAATCACAAATGAAGATTTTGATAATATCCAAAGATTGAGAATAATTCATAATCTTTACGAAAAAGGTAAGTACAAAGTCGGCACACTTGAAGTTGAAATTAACTAATTATTTTGTTGATTTGTTCAATTACCATTTCTGATGTAATCTCCTTTGAACATTCAAATTGTCTATTTGTTCCCTTATGTTCTGGACACCAATTCCAATCACCAGGATTAAAATCGTGTCTACTCCAACATCCATGACAAACATTCTTGTTAATTACCCTATATACACCATTCTTTGGTTCAAGGTCATCATCTGTGAATCCACTGACAAGTACCGTGGGGACATTACAAGCCCAAGAGAGCCATGATAACCCACTGCTTAACCCTATGAATAGTTCGGACTCTTGAATGACCTTAATGACCCTCTCAATGTTCCCTGGTTTGAGTTGAGTAACACCTGTTGGGTTTCTATTACCCATGTAACCATCTTCTTCTTTTGATAAGAGGGTTACCTCATATCCTTTTTCCTTTAAATAATCAACAACCTCTTGCCACCCATTCGGATTATTCCAATATTTGCATTGTGCTGTCGAGTGAGTCGCAATAGAAACCTTTTTCTTTTTAGTATAGTTGTATTGTAACAGATTTGGTTTTAATTCAACATATTCCAATCCTAAAATATCTGATGCGATTTTTGTTAGTGGTTGAGTTAATGGGTTGTTTGGATGATAATCGTAGTTTATTTTATCACCATCTTTAAATAATCCTATTCTATATTGTGCATATATGTTTTCAACAATATTACCAGGTTCAACGAATTCAATTTCTTTATACGTTTCTTTGAATAAATCATTCCAAAACGTTGAACATATTACTTTTGCGTTATGTTTTTTTCTAAATGCTTCAACGTATGGAATCCATGCCAAATTATCACCAAGTGACTTTGACTCAAATGTTATAAGTATTCTTTTATCACTATAATCACTATTTATTTCTTGCTCAAAATTTTCTGATTTTACAATAATTTTCCAATCTACAAAATATTTTTTGCTCGTTTTTGCCCACCAATTGTTTTTAAGTACTGATTTGTAAATAACATCATTTGTTTTTTTATCAATATAATCTACATCATATTCCGATTCTACATCATTTTCTAAATGTACATAAGCACCATCAACAAAATGATAGTTAATCCTTAAATTATCATGTTTATTTTTCCATGTCAATTTATTTTTTTTATAGAATTGAACAAAATTATCTTTGAGATATTCATCAAAAACAATAACACCCTGATAGTATACTTTTACGGATTCACCCTTTTTATATTCACCAATTTTTAAAATTGATGATGTGTCCTTTTTAATAATATTAAATGTTTTATAATTCTGATAATTTACTTCAACAACGTAATCTGAATCGGCTGGTTGTTCATGAAAACCAGATATAAAGTGTATATAAAATTCTCTATTTTCATCGACAGCCAAATAGATTTGAAATCTTGCATTATTTCTATCTATACCATCTCTATTCCAAACTGCTTGTGTGTTTAACTCATTATTATTTGCAATATATTTAGAAACAATAATATTATTTGTTACCTCTTTTAAATGTTGTAAAAACACTTTTTCTAATTGCCATCCTTTTGGTCTATTGGAAAAATATTCTCTTTTTGTTTTTACCTTATCGATAACTTGTATTGCAATATCTGTCTTAATAGAGAAAATATATGTTGCACAATATTCTGCAAAATGTTTGTCTTTAGCAGAACCTTTATGATATTCATAAAGAACAGCATCATAATTTCTACTATATTCTAAAAATGATTGTCTATATTGTATTGGGTCTGGTAAATTATCATATTCCAAAAAGTGAATGTATTTTTTACCCAACATTTTTGCGAAGTTAAACGAATTTCTCATTGTAGACCAAATGGCATAATCATGATGAAAATCATTTCTATTGTCTACAATCCATTTTGACATCTCTGTCCATCTACCACTTGATACACCATAATCATCAAACTCCCAATCCATCAATAAATCGTTATTTTTATCAAATAAAAAATAATCAACCATTTTTTGTATTTCTGGTTTGATTGCATAATGACCAGTTAAGAGTATTGGTATATTGAATTGTTTCAATATTGATATCAAATTAATTAAATCATTTTCTTTACTTGGTGTGTCCGTCCAACAATCAATAATGAAAATATCTTCATTATATTCATCATATTTCTTTTTTTCAACAATATACTTATTCAAAAAATTTTCAACTGATATTACATTTAGTAACTCAAATCTATTTTTTTCATAAAAATCATATGATAAATCTTGTCCATCGTATTTGTATGGTATATTAACACCTTTTCTTATTAAACCAACACCATAATCAGTATCAACAACATCAATTTCCAAATCATTTCTTTCGATTCTTAACTTAGCAATTGATTTCCATACATCACCTGTCCACGCACCATATGATGGTTCTTTATGTTGCATTGATTCGTTTTCAGGTAGACAATCATGACAAACGATAATACCATTTTCAGATAAATGTTTTAATGAATTTTCAATATCTATTGTGACTTGATAATCATGATGAAGTCCATCAATAAAAATAATATCAAATTTTGTATCTGTATCTTTAATTGATTCAAAATATTCGTCTGATGTCCCTTTGAAGTCTACACATCCCACAGGAAATGGGTCAACACATAGTTTTTCTTTTATTTTAATGTAATCAAAATTGGAATCTGTTCTCCATGTTCCAATTTCCAAATAAGATTTATAATTATGTCTTTCTATTAATTTATTTATAATATCTGTTCTTCTCATATGTTAATTTATTTCCAAAAATATAATAATTGTAATTCATTATTTGTACCGAGATAAAGTAGATACGAATTAAACCCTAATGAATTTAATCTTGATATCATTCGATGTCTTAAATCTTCATCAAAACCTAAATGTGCATGGTGATATTCCATCGATATTGTTCCAACTTTCATTAAATTCTCATCACTAATACCTTTAATAATTAATTGTTCGGCACCCTCAGTATCAATTTTTAAAAAATCTATTCTATCAATTAATTTTGATTCAAAAAGATAATCGAGTGAATATGTTCTAATCGGGTAGTTGACAATATTTTGTGTGTTAGAAACAAATATATTTGAACCACC
>JACCDY010574065.1_pt1 | contig 11241 bp, 10 predicted proteins | sample 7446391 | NCBI WGS metagenome assembly JACCDY01 (sample SAMN15323451, study PRJNA562643) | freshwater metagenome | isolation source: river surface water | place: USA:Blue River Watershed | collected 2017-08-18
CCGGAGTTGATCGTCAGGTAGGCGTTGGCCTTGTCGAACTCCCCGGAGAGGAGCTGCTTGAGCTCGAACTTCTCGATTTCGGTGGTGAGGGTCCGGAACTCCTTCTCCACCTCGGCGGAAGCCTGCGTCTTGGAAGCCGGATCGCTCTCCTCCATGGCCATCTCCTTGAGGATTTCGAGATCTCCGACGCGCTGCTCCAGCAGGGTGAGGGGGCCGAGCTTCGCCTTGATGGCGGAGACGCGCTCCATGTCCTTCTGGGCCGATTCCCTGTTATCCCAGAATCCCGGCTCGGTCATGCGGGTCTCGATGCCCGTCAGTTCATCGGCAAGGGATGCGGAGTCAAAGAAACCTCCTGAGCGCGCCGAGTCTGTCGGCAAGCCCGGAGGCATCCAGGGTCATGAGGTCGATATGCGTTTCGGACATCGGAAAAACGGGAGAAAGGGACTTCTAAGCCTAAACCGTGGGAGCTTCCCCGTCGGTTGCCACCCTCAGGAATCAGGAGTGGGGATGGGAAGAGCCGAGACGAAAGATCGTTTCGCCGTTCTTCATCAGGTCAAGGCGGTCACGGGCGATGATCTCGAGATAGGCCGGATCGTTTTGGAGGAGATGAACCTCCTCTTCCCGTTCCGCTGCGCTCTTGCGGAGATCCGCCAAGCGGGACTTCTGCTTCTCGAGATCGTTCCTCATGTCTGAGAGACGCACGATCTCGGGATAGAAGGCAAAAGCCATCGTCAGCAGGGTGCAGAGGGCGATCAGAATGACCACGACACGCGTCGCTGCGGGCAGTAACTCTGACTGCCTGCGGCGGCGTGTCGCGGATGCCGATCTGGTATGCATTCCTGCCATCAGGACAATATCCCTAGCACTTTAGCTTGCCGCCGTAAACAGCATCTTCACCGAGTTGTTCCTCGATACGGAGGAGCTGGTTGTACTTGGCGACGCGATCGGTGCGGCATAGGGAGCCGGTCTTGATCTGGCCCGCGTTGGTCGCCACGGCGATGTCGGAGATGGTCGTGTCCTCGGTTTCCCCCGAGCGGTGGCTGATGACTGCCGTGTAGCGGTTCTCCTTGGCAAGTTCGACGGCGTCGAAGGTCTCGGTGAGGGAGCCGATCTGGTTCACCTTCACCAAGATGGAGTTGGCCACGCCCTTCTCGATTCCCTTGCGGAGGAAATCGACGTTGGTGACGAAGAGATCGTCGCCGACCAACTGGACCTTGTCGCCGAGGGCCTCGGTGAGGAGTTTCCAGGTCGCCCAGTCGTTTTCCGCACATCCGTCCTCGATCGAGATGATCGGATATTTAGCGCAGAGCTTCTTGTAGAAGGCGACGAGTTCGGCGCCGGTACGGACGCTGCCGTCGGACTTCTTGAAGACATACCTCTTCTTGGGGGCGTCGTAGAACTCGCTGGAAGCCACGTCGAGGGCGATGGCGATCTGGTCACCGAACTTGTAGCCGGCCTTCTTGACCGCGATCGCGATGGAGTCGAGGGCGTCCTCCGCGCTCTTGAGCTTGGGGGCGAAGCCACCCTCGTCCCCGATGGCGGTGGAGAGGCCGCGGTCCTTGAGGACACCCTTGAGGGCGTGGAAGATCTCGGTGCCGGCGCGGAGCGCCTCGGAGAAGGAGGGCAGGCCCTTCGGGACGATCATGAACTCCTGAAAGTCGATCGGGGCATCCGAGTGTGCGCCGCCGTTGAGGATGTTCATCATCGGGACGGGAAGCACCTTCGCGTTTGGGCCGCCGAGGTACTTGTAGAGGGGGAGGCCGATCTGGGCGGCAGCCGCACGTGCGGCTGCCATGGAGACGCCGAGAATGGCGTTGGCGCCGAGCTTCTTCTTGGTCGGGGTGCCGTCGAGCTCGAGCATCACCTTGTCGATGGTCACCTGGTCGAGGGCGTTGTAGCCGACGAGCTCGGGCGCGATGTGATTGATCACGTTGGCCACGGCCTTGGAGACACCCTTGCCGAGATAACGACCCTTCACCCCGTCACGGAGTTCCACGGCCTCGTGCTCACCCGTGGAGGCGCCGCTGGGAACCGCTGCGCGGCCCACGGCACCGCCGGCCAGGTGGACGTCGGCCTCGAGGGTGGGATTGCCGCGGGAATCAAGGATCTCGCGGGCGTGAATGGCTGTGATGGTGGTGTCGTTCATGGTTGTTTGGAGTTAGGAGATTGGAGTTGGAAGCAAGGGACTGAAAAGCAACTTTCGTGCTAGGCCCCGGCATTGCCGAGGGCGGCGACATCGGTGAAGGGGGCGATGGAAGTGATCTTCACGGAGCGGCTACCCTTGTCTCCGGGGAGTTCGATCTGTTCGCCGGCTTTCTTGCCGAGGAGCGCACGGCCGATCTGGGCCTGATAGGAGACCCATCCCTTTTCAGGGACGCCGTCCCAGGCACCAAGGATGCTGTAGGTTTCGGCCTTTCCGCCGTCGGAGGGTTCCACGGTGACCACGGTGCCGATCGACACGAGGGAGGTGTCGACGTTCTCGAAATTGGTTCCGCGTGCGTTGTTAAGCATGAGTTCCAGTTCGCCTTTCTGTCGGTTGAGCACGGCCTGTTGCTCCTTGGCCGATTTGAACTCGAAGTTTTCCCGGAGATCGCCGTAGGAACGGGCCGTGGCGATGTCGCGGATGTTCTGCGGGATGAGGACCTTCTCGATGTGCTCCAACTCCTCCTTGCGGCGATGGAGGCTCGCCCAGGAGACGATGAGGCTCTCGCCACGGGGCGTCGCGGGCGCGCCCTCCTGGTCACCCGTGACCATCGATTCGAGATCCGGATGGATCTTGAGGATTCGGGCGAGTAGCGAGCGGCGGTTCAGATCGGCGAAGACGGGACTGAGCATCACTTTGCGGATCGCCTGTCTGGCGGAATCCTTTTCCGCCCCTGAGAGGACATCCGAGACCAGCTCCTTGTCCTCGAAGAGAAATTCCTCAAGTCGCTTGCTCTTGATGTCGGCGTGGAGGTCGGCCTCCATCGCGGAGATGATCGCGGCGAAGAGTTCCTCGTCGACCAACTCGGGAAGAGTCTTGGCGCGCTCCTTGCTGAGCCAGAGAAGGAAGTCGCTGCCGGCCGAGCGCTCGCGGATAAGCTTGCGGGCGTGGGAGGCGAAGGCCTCGCGTTTGTTCTGGGCAATGAAGAGTTTGAAGATTTCGCCGCTGAGTCGGGGTTCGCTGGTGCGCAGCATGCGGAGGGCCTTTTCCTCCCAGTTTTCGGGGAATGCTGCGGGGAATGCCTCGAGCACGCGGGCGTACTTGGCTGCGGGAATCTCCCCGAAAATCTCGCTCAGCTTGCCTCCCGAATCGGCAAGGAATCCGGCGACGCTCGCTGCCTCCGGTCCTGGTTTCAGCGCCTCGTGCCGCGAGCAGATCTCGTCACGCGAGAGCAGGAGTTCGATCGCCTTGGCGGCATGGATCCTGCCGCCACGCTTGGCGGCCTCCTCGACTTCGGCGGCAAGGGAGCGGAGTTCCTCCACTTCCTTGGCGAAGTCGCCCAGGGACTTGAGCGCCGCGTCGAGCGCCGTGACCTGTTCCTTGGGATGGCGAGCCTCGCGGAACTGCCCGAGCAGGCGCTCATGCGGCTTCAGTGAGTTTTCCTGAAGGAGGATGGGATCTCCCTTCTTGGATGGAATCTGGAAATGACCGTCGGCCTTGAGTTTCTTCTTGGCGGCATCAAACCATTTCTTGAAGCCGGCGGCGTCGAAGACCGAGGGAACAAGGACCGCCGCGATCTCGTCGGCGGTGGCTTTGCCGCCGTGATCGGTAAGGATGGAACGGACAAGGCCGACCGGATCGGAGGAGGCCTGGTCGCGTACGGCGGCCGCGTCCGAGGCTGCGCGGGCAAGGATGTGCTCGGAAGGGATGAAGGTCAGCGTCTCGGCCGCATACTGCAGCTGCATCGGATGTCCCTTCTTCGATCCGAAGTCGATGGTGACCTGGCCGGTGATCAGTTCCCAAGCGGCGATCTTTCCGAAGCCCCAGCTGCGGTGCGTCACGAAGGCTCCGGGTGTCAGTTTGGCAAGGGCTTCGGCGTGCGCGGCGGTGATCTTGCCGGCTTCGATGTAGGGAGTCAGGTCTTCGCTCATGAGTGCGCGGAGTCTAGGGCCCCCCGTTCTTCAAGAGAAGAAGATTAGACAGATTGGAAGAGAAAGGGCTGCGGGCCCCCGGAACTTATTCCGTGAGACGTCCCGTCAGATACGTGCAAAGGGCCTTTGGATCAGGAAGGTGCAACAGTTTCCCGTCGGCAGACAGGATACCGAAGCCTTCACCATAGGAGGGACCGTTGACCACGCAGGAGTCGGTGGAACAGGCCGTGATCTGGGCGCTTCCGGCTGCAAGGGCGGTACTTCTGTCTCCCGAGGCCTCGAATTTCCATCCGGTGATCCGGGCTCGGGGAAACCAGCTCTTCATCATCGGCAGCAGTTTTGGGGTGGGTTCCAAAGTCAGGGTCAATGATCCGCCGGAGGAGGGGATTTTACCGGCTCCCGCGGCCGGCAGGAAAAAGTCACTGACCGCCGCGACGTGAAAGACCTCCCCGATTGCTTCCTCGGCGGAGAGTTTTTCAAGTTCACGGCGGAGATCCTCGGTCGTGGTGAAGGGGATGACCCGGATCCGTCCGTGAGCTAGCGGCTCCGAGGAGGCAGTGGCTCCCGTGCCGCGCAGGGCAATGACCCGGTGCCCGGCTTCGGCAAGCGTCAGGGCCAGCCGCGTGCCGAGTTCACCGGTGGATCTGTTGCTGATCAACCGCATGGCATCGAGCGGTTCCTGGGTCGGGCCGATGGTGACGAGGATTGTCATGAATTAGGAAAGACGGGTTACAGGTACCGATCACATTCGGCAAGGGCACACCTCATCGCCCGGTAGCCGAAGTGTCCCTGCTCCACTTCAAGATAGCGGGCACCACCCCACCTTTCGCAGAGGGAGCGCAGCGAGTCGGGAGGGGAGAGTCGGTCGTGGGAACCGCCGATCACGATGATTCGATCCGCAGTAACAAGTGGAACGATCATCTCCGGGCTGCTCAGGTGGGCATGGCGCGCAAGATCTCCGGAAGTAATCCCATTCTTTTTCAGTAATCCGGACATCATAGTGCTTGCCGGGCTGCCAAAGGTGGCGTGGATGACATCGGCCACGGGCTGGAGGAGGATGGCAAAATCGACCGGTTCCAGGCCCAAGGCTAGCGAGGCAACCCAACCGCCATAGCTGGTGCCCATGAGGGCGGTGCGGGGAGAGCCATTGGCACGGGCCCAGGAGAGAAGTTGGCGGACTTCGATGACCGATTGCCTCAGAGTCTCCGCATTCCGGATAAGATCCGAGGTGATGGTGAGGGACCCGTTGGCATAGCCTCGGGGTGTCCGGCTATAATGATAGGGGAGGTGAGGGAAGAGGACATTCCATCCCTTAGCCGTGAAGCGCGCCGCAATGCGCCGATAGCCGATGTCGCTGGCCGACATCAGTGCATGTAAGAGAACAAGGGTGGGTCTGTTGCCGGAAATGTCCGATTTGAAATAAATGGCTTTTGCCTTGTGGTTCTCCAGATGCTCGTCCCGGAGGGGGGAGTTCCAGCTCAGGCAGGACCCTTCCTGATGCCATTGCGGCGAGGGTAATGTCCGGTTCTCATCTGGAGTTGCATAGTATCCCGCTGGCTGGAGTGTCTCGCAGTCGGCCAGATAGCGTTCCAGTCTTTCTCGGGTCACGGCATGGCTTCTCAGGTGCCATTGGGAAAAGTTCATCAGGGCGCACATGGCGCCGTCCATCCCGGCATGGATCGTCCGGTGAAATGTCCGGATCATGGATGAATGCCCTTCCTTGCCTGAGGTGTCTGGGGGAGATCCTCGGGGGCAAGTCCGAATCGTGCCACGGCCTCCTCCCTGAGGGTGACGAAGGCGCGCGAGAGGTCGGCGGCAAAGCGTTCGCGGGCACCGGCCTGTCGGGCATCCTCCTTGGGCGGTTCGATCGCCTCGCCGATCACAAGATGGAGGGTTGTGCGGCGGAGCCAGGCTGCTTTTTTGTAAAGACGGTCGCTGCCGAGGAGCACACAGGGGATGACCGGAGCGCCGCTCATGACACTCAAGGCGGCAAGGCCCGGCTTCATCGGGGCGCCGTTGAGGATCGAGTATTCCCCGGCCCGGATACCACCCTCCGGAAAGATCCCGATCACCCGTCCCTCCTCAAGGCGGTGGATCGCGGTGCGGAGCGATGTCCTGTCGCCGCCACCGCGGTCGACTGGGATGCAGTTGAGTCGGGTGAAGACCCCGCGCCAGAACGGGGTGCCGAAGAGTTCCCCCATGGCCATCCAGTCGAGTCTGCGGGGGAAGAACCCGCTGATGATCGGCGGGTCGAAATGGCTGATGTGGTTGGAGGCCATGATGAGCCTGCCGCTGCGGGGAACGGGGGCCAGTTGCACGACGTGGACGCGGCAGGTCACCGTGAAGAGAAGGCGGCAACCCTTGATCACGAGCCAGTGAAAGACCGTCCGCAGGGTGCGTTCAGGCAGGGGGCCGCACGAGTGGGGTCGCGGTTTGGAGGAGACCGCCTCCTTTCTATCGGAGTTCACCGTCGGAAAAGCGTGCCGCGACTTATTTTCACTTCTCGAGGAAGTAGCCGCGCTGTTTGGCGCTGATGGGACGGCCGAGCTTCTCGAGCACCAGCAGCATGTCCTCCCAGACCTTCCTTTTTTCGGTGATGCTCTGGTTCCTAAGGATGTAGGCCGGGTGGTAGGTCGGCATGAGCGGCACGCCGTGATAGTCGAGCCATTTGCCGCGCACGTCCCTCATCGTGACGGGCTGCCCGAGCAGGCCCTCGATGGCGGTGGCGCCGAGGGCGACGAGTACCTTGGGCTTGATGAGATCGATTTGCTGGCGCAGCCAGGGAAGGCAGGTTGCCATCTCGGCGGGCTTGGGCTTGCGGTTGCCCGATTCCCCCGCGGGCATGTCGGGGCGGCACTTGAGCACGTTGGCGATGAAGATGTCGTCGCGGGTGTATTCCATGGCGGCGATCATCTTGTTGAGGACCTCTCGCCCTGAACGTCCCACGAAGGGCACGCCCTTGAGGTCCTCTTCCTCGCCCGGGGCCTCGCCGACGAAGAGCAGCTCCGCGAAGGGGTTGCCGACTCCGTAGACGACCTGTGTCCGGCTTCCCACCAGATTCGGGCAGCGGGTGCAGGAGAGGATTTCCTTTCGAAGGGCCTCAAGCTTGGCGAGGCGCCCGTCATCAGGGGTGGAGGGAGTGACCGCACGTGGGGCGGCGGTGACGGGCGGAGGAACGGGAGAGGGCTCGCGCATACGGCTGGTGGTGACCGGGGTGGGGGAGGTTGCTCTCTTGGAGGCTTTGGCAACGGCGAGTTTTTCCAAAGCGGAACGGGTTGCCTTCGGGGCGGGCCGGAATGATTTTTTCATGTCATGCAGGATCGGCAGGACCGCGTCCAGCGCTTCCTGAAAAACGGGCTGTTCCGAACTCATGTCCCTCATGCTGCCTTCTGTGCAGGGAAGGGGACTAGCCCAAAATCCTCCGGTAACGGCGCGGTGCATCGGATCACCTCGCCGGAGGAGGGGTGGGTGAATTCCAGTCTCCAGGCATGCAGCAGGTGGCGGGCGAAGCGGTCGCGCTTGCCGTAAAGGGGGTCACCCGCAATGGGATGACCCAGGTGCTGGAGATGGACGCGGATCTGATGGGTGCGGCCCGTGCGGGGCAGGCATGCCACGAGGGACCATCCGTCGCGCGTGGAGACGACCTCGTAGTCGGTCACGGCTTCACGGCCCGACGGGGGGCGGCGCGCCGTCATCTTCTGGCGCTGGACGGGATGCCGTCCGATGGAGAGCTCCACGGTTCCCTTGTTGTGGCGGAGGGTTCCGCGGACGATGGCGAGGTAGGTTTTCTTCACCCGGCGGTCGGCAAACTGGGCGGAGAGGGCGGCATGGGTACGGTCGTTCTTGGCGACGACGATGCAGCCGCTGGTCTCCTTGTCGAGGCGGTGGACGATGCCGGGACGGTGCTCCTCCGAGCCGGTGGAGAGGGATCCAGCATGATGGAGGAGGGCGTTGACAAGGGTTCCCTCGTCGTGGCCCGCGCCGATGTGGACGACCATGCCGGCGGGTTTGTTGACGACAAGGAGGTCGTCGTCCTCGTGCAGGATGCTCAGCGGGATATCCTCCGGGCGGGCGCCGGCGGGAGGCTTCGGCGTCTCCTCCTCCACTCGGAAGAGGTCACCCGAGTGGACCTCGTCGCTGCTGCGGACGGTCTCGCCCCTCAGGGTGACGCGGCCCGCCTTCACGAGGGCTTGGATTTTGGAGCGGGAGAGTGTCGGGAGATATTTCACCAGGACCATGTCGACACGCTGGCGTGCATCCTCTGCGGAGGCGGTGATTTCGTGGATTGCAGGGTCGGGCATCGGTGGGTCGGTCGGTTGGCGGGACTGAGGACGGCTTGAAGAATGCTGCTTTCGCCCGCTAGGGTCAAATGATGTCGCTTCCTTCCCCTCATTCCATCCACGAGGAATGCGCCGGATGCGGGCTCGTGCTGGACGTGGCGCAGGAGGGTGTCTTTTCGCTGGTAAGGTGTCCGCAGTGCCGTTCCGAGGTGAGGGTGAAGTCCCTCCTGTGCGGATATGTCCTGCTTGATCTCCTCGGCGAGGGGGGGAGCGGACGTGTCTTTCTGGCCGAGGATCCGGCCTCCGGAGAGCGCATCGCGATCAAGTTCCTGGACCGGCGGACACCCGACTACGAAGGGCATCTCGTCCTGATGCGCAACGAGGCGGAGTGCGCGCGCCTGATCAATCATCCCAGGGTGGTCCGAGTGCTCGATTTCCGGGAGACGACGGAGGGGGCCGTACTCCCGATGGAGCTCATGGACGGCGGTTCCCTGCACGACCTGATCACGGAGGAGGCGCCGGTTGCCGAGGAGAGGGTTCTCGCCATCGGCCTCCAGATCGTCAAGGCGCTCTCCGCCTCGCAGGAAAAGGGCTTCATTCACCGTGACATCAAGCCCGCAAATATCCTCTTTGGCGGTACCGGCGGCGCAAAGCTCGGCGATTTCGGGCTGGCGCGCGGGAAAAACGCCAAGCCGGTTCCGGAGCGTCACCTTCTGGCCACGCCCGATTATGTCGCTCCCGAGGTGCTCGGCCGTTCCAGGGGGGATCTTCGCAGCGACATCTACAGCCTGGGCTCGACGCTTTTCCATGCGCTGGCGGCGAATCCCCCCTATGTCACCGACGGGCTTTCCATTCCCGAGCTTGCCAAGCTCAAGAAGAGCTCGGTGAAGATCGAGCATCGGCGAGGGGATCTCTCCCGCCCCACGCGGATCCTCATCAATAGGATGATTGCACCGGAACCCGTCGCCCGCTTCGCTTCCTATCCCGAGTTGGAACAGGCTTTTCTTGCCGCGCTTCATGCGCTGGAGAGTCCCGCACCTTCCGGTGTCCCGGGGTTCCTGGGAAAAGCCTCCGTTTTCTTCAAAAACCTGAGAGGCTGATCGCTCCGGGGCGCGGATGCCGCTGTTCGCTTGATTCCTGCGGGCCTTACTGAAACCCTTTCCCTTTGAACCGATTTACCAGTTTTCCGATGCACAACCCTTCCCTATGAGGCAGATCAAATCCTTCCTGCTCCTCGGCATCGTCTCCTCCCTGCTTCTTGCCGGTCTGTTCCTTCTCGTCGATACCGACGTTCTTGCCGCGGGATGGCGCACGCTGGTCAGAGCCTCCTCGGCCGTTCCGGTTGCCCCGGGCGGGATCTATTCCCTGGCATTTGTCCTCGATTTGGCCGTGGTCTTCGTGGTGCTCCGCACCGTCCGGGGCATCGATCTCTGGCTTCTCCCGCTGCTGGCCATCCTCCTTCTGCTCGGGGGATCGCTCGTCGGTTCCCTTCACAGTTCCTACATCAATCCCCTTCCTGGAATCGCCGCCATCATCCTTGCCCTTGGGTGCGTGCTCCTCTTCCGCCAGACCGCTGCCGGTTCCCGCGAACCGGTGCTGAGGCGCCTCTTCGGCCAGCGTCTGCGCTCGGAGAGATTCCGCAGGCTCGTCGACGGGGAGTGTTCCGTTGATTTTGCCGGAGAAATGCACGAAGCCACCGTCCTTGTCTGCACGGTGAACAACCACCTCGAGCTCATGGAGACCATGAGTCCGCAGGATTACGTCGCATTGATGAATCTCCATCTCCGCACCGCCTCCGACTTTCTTGTCGATGTCGGCGGATATCTCGACGAGTGCTCCGGAGAGAGCATTCGCGTCGTCTTCGGTGTGCCGCTGCCCGTGGAAGGGAGCTTCAATCATGCTGCCAAGGCCGCCCGGGCCGCCATTGATCTTGTGGTACGCCTTGAGGACCTGAACCGTGAGTGCGATTCCCGCTGGCAGAAGCGCCTTGATTTCCGCATCGGGCTGAATTCCGGAACGATGATCGCCGCCGCCTTCGGGGGGTCCCGTGCCGGCCGTTACAGCGTCTCCGGTCCGGTGGTGGAGTTTGCCAGGCATCTTGCCGCCGCCTGCAACCAGTACGGTTGCCGCATTCTCGGCGGTCCCCTTTCCTACGAAATGGCCTCGGAGACGATCGAGGGACGCCCGATCGACCTGCTCCAGAGAGCGGGAAGCCGCCGCCGTGTGGAACTCTACGAGTTCCTGGCTCCCAAGAACGCCCTTTCCCCGGAGAGGGAGCGCAGCCGTGATCTTTTCTGGAAGGGTGTCATCCTCTTCCGCGAGCGGAAGTGGGAGGAGTCGATCCGTGCGTTCACTTCGGCGCGGATCGCTGGCATTCCCGACAGGGCCATCGATCATTACCTTGAGAGGGTCGAGCGTGCCCGTCGCGGCGAGGACGAGCCAACCCCCGAGCAGGCGATCCTGGCGGAGGCGGTCTGATGGGGAGGGCTGAAGCCTGAGACCTGAGACCTGAGACCTGAGAAGGGCGAAGTCTTGATTTGTTGGAAGAAAGCTCCTTTCCGCGAAGAATATTCTGACTCAGGTTTCAAGTTTCAGATTTCATCATTGCCTATGGCTTCCCTCGACTATCCCGATTCCTTCCGAGAACTGGTAAGGCAGTTCCGCCGTCTTCCGGGAATCGGTCCTCGGAGCGCGGAGAGGATCGCTCTCTGGATGGTGCGCTCCTCCGATTCCAAGTCAGAGCAGTTGGTTTCCGCGGTTGTGAGGGCGAGGGAACTGCTCAAGACCTGCCGTCTCTGCGGCTTTTTCGCCGAGGATGAGACCTGCTTCCTGTGCCGTGACGAGTCCCGTGCCGGCCGCGAGCTGTGCGTCGTGGAGTCGGCGACCG
>JACCDY010687843.1_pt1 | contig 11236 bp, 10 predicted proteins | sample 7446391 | NCBI WGS metagenome assembly JACCDY01 (sample SAMN15323451, study PRJNA562643) | freshwater metagenome | isolation source: river surface water | place: USA:Blue River Watershed | collected 2017-08-18
GTGGGCGTGCCGGCCACGGTGGCCGCCAATGCGCGGGCTTGTTGCATAAGGGGCATCACGAAGGGCAGCACATGGCCTTGGCCCTCATGCTGAAGCTCAACGCAATCACCCGAGGCAAAGACGCCTTCAACCGTGGTGCGAAGGAAGCGGTCGGTCAACACGCCGCGCGCCGTCATCACGCCTGCGGCCTGCGCCAGCGACACCCGCGGCCGAAGGCCCACGGCGCAGAGAACCGCGTCGGCCTGCACACGGCTGCCGTCGGTGAGCGTGAGGGCCAGGCCGCCGTTGGGGTCGGCGTCTACCCGTTCAGCCGACACACCGTGCAAGAAGGTGATGCCTGCATCTGCCAGACGCTGCTTCAGATAAGTGCCCGCCTCGGGCGGCAGCAGCCGACCCAAGGGCGCTGGTGCCGGGTCGATCACGGTGGGCTGGATGCTGCGCGCCAACAGGTCGTTGGCGAACTCGCAGCCAATGAGACCCGCACCCAAAATGGCCACGCGTTGAGCGCCTTCAATCTCTGCCATGAAGGCGGCGAAATCGTCCAGGTCATTGACGGAGCGGATGCGCGCGGCGGCATCTCCGCCGATCGGCAGGCGGATCGGGTCGGCCCCGAGGGCCAGCACCAATTGCCCGTAGTGCAGGCAGCGGCGGCCAGTCGGACCTTCCAGCGTGACCGTCCGCGCCACCGCATCCACCGCCACCACCTGTGTGTGCGGCAGCACATCGGCCTTGAGGTCGGCCGCCATCTGTGCGGCACCCTTCATCACCAAAGCGGAAGGCGTCTTGCCCCCGGCCAGGGCGTTGGAGAGCATGGGCTTGGAATAGAAGCCCGCCTCGTCGCGGCTCACCACCACCAGGGGTGTGGTGGCGTTCAGCTTGCGCCACTCGCGGGCCAGGGTGTAGCCCGCCAGCCCACTGCCCACGATCACCAGGGGTGCCGCCATGGTCAGATCTCGACCATCTCGAAATCAGACTTGGCCACGCCACAGTCCGGGCATTCCCAGTCGGCGGGAACATCGGCCCAGGCGGTGCCGGGGGCGATGCCGTGCTCAGGGTCGCCCTTGGCTTCTTCGTAGACATAGCCGCACACGATGCAGACATGGGTTTTCATGGGGTTCTCGCTTTCCATAACGGTTGGAGGGTAAGGCGCACCCGCATCAAGCCGAGCGTGCCATAAGGTGTTGGGGATCAGGCTGCCTTGGGCAAGCGTGCATTCACCGCGTCGAGCGTGGCCTGGTAGTGGTTGGCGTGCTTCTCTTCCACCTTGACCAGCGCGGCGAAGCGCTTGGCGGCCCTTTCCAGCACGGCCTTGAACATCTGGGCGTGCTCGCGCGACTCTTCGATCTGCTCGTCCATTTCCTTCACGGCAGCGTCGTTGCCTTCCTGCACGGCGGCGTGGCGGAACTTGGGGTACATCTCGGTGTACTCGTGGGTTTCACCTTCAATGGCGAACTGCAGCGCCTTGGCCGGGGTCATCTGGGCCTTGGGGAAGAGCAGGTCGGCGTGGCCGAAGGCGTGAAGGATTTCCTGCTCGGCCGTGGCTTCGAATACCTCGGCGGTGGCGATGTCGCCGGCCTCGCGGCAGATCTTGGCGAAGTACCGGTACTTGGTGTGGGCCATCGATTCGCCAGCGAAGGCGGCTTCCAGGTTCTGGATGGTGACCGACTCGGGCTTGTGGAAGGGGTTGCTCATCTGGGGCTCCTTGCTTGGTTGATGAAAGCTATTGTTTCGTCAGGAGCGATAGATTTCTATTTGAATGTGGCAATCCCTTTGATAGCTAAGTTCTTATGAAATTTAGGACTCAATAGAAGACGTCTACTGCGGGGCGGGGCGAATTCAATCGCCCACCCAAGCCCCGGATCGTCTGCCCAAGGCCACCAGCTTCAGGTCGCAAGACCTCAGCTGGCGGCACCTTCATGCATGAACCCGCTTCACTCCGGCCAGCGTGCACGCCATCACGGCGTTGCGAAGTGCGGCCACCGCTTCATAGCGGGTAAAGCTGCGCCGCCAGGCCAGGACCACCCGGCGGGTGGGCACCGGCGCCTCGAAGGGGATGTAGCGGATCAGTCCGCCCTTTTCCTCGGGCACGCTCATCCGTGGCACCACGGTGATGCCCATGCCCGAGGCCACCATGTACTTGATCGTCTCCAGGCTCGAGCCCTCGAAGCTCTTTCGGATGCCCTCGGCGTCTTGTGAGAAGCGCGCGAACTCAGGGCACACCTCCAGCACCTGGTCGCGGAAGCAATGGCCCGTGCCCAGCAGCAACATCGTCTCTTGCTTGATCTCCTCGCTGGCGATGGTCTTGCGCTTGGCCAGTGGGTGGGCCTTGGGCACGGCCACCATGAAGGGCTCGTCATAGAGCGGCGCGGTGGCCAGCCCCGTGTCCGGAAACGGCTCGGCCATGATGGCACAGTCGATCTCTCCGGTGCGCAGCATCTCCAGCAGCTTCACCGTGAAGTTCTCCTGCAGCACCAGGGGCATCTGCGGCACGCGCTCGATGGTGTTCTTCACGAGTTCGGGCAACAGATAGGGCGCGATCGTGTAGATGATGCCCAGCTTCAAGGGCCCACTCAGGGGGTCCTTGCCGCGCGCGGCGATCTCCCGGATGGCCGCGGCCTGTTCGATCACGCTCTGGGCCTGACGCACGATGGCCGCGCCCAGGGGCGTGACGGCCACCTCATTGCCGCCGCGCTCGAAAATCTTCACATCCAACTCCTCCTCCAGCTTCTTGATGGCCACGCTGAGCGTGGGCTGGGAGACGAAGCAGGCGTCGGCGGCGCGGCCGAAGTGCCTCTCGCGGGCCACGGCAACGATGTAGCGGAGTTCGGTCAGGGTCATGGTGGGATTTTGCGTTGCGAATGCACCTTCTGATTCGGCGCCAAGGCAGGGGTTCACCCCGATCGCTACACTTTCCCCCCTTGGTGTCGCGTTGCTGCACCGCCCGAAGACCCGGACCGACAACCGCTGATCCCCGAAAGGTGCCCAATGGACCGCGAATCCGTGACGCTGTACAAGCTGCGTGAAATGCACAAGGCCGGTGAGAAGATCTCCATGCTCACCTGCTATGACTCGGCCTTTGCAGCGCTGCTGGACGATGCGGGGGTGGACTGCCTGCTGGTGGGTGATTCGCTGGGCATGGTGCTGCAGGGGCGAGCCTCGACCAATGCGGTGACGCTGCAGGACATCGCTTACCACGTGGCCTGTGTGGCGCGATCGCGGCCCAACGCCTGGCTGATTGGCGACCTGCCGGCCGGCTCGTACCACGAAGGGCCCGACCAGGCCATGCGCTCTTCTGCGGCCCTGATGGCCGCGGGCGCCCAGATGGTCAAGCTCGAAGGCGGTGGCTGGACGGCCGAGACCGTTCGGTTCCTGGTGGAGCGCGGTGTGCCGGTGTGTGCGCACCTGGGTTTGACGCCGCAAAGCGTTCACGCCCTGGGCGGATGGCGCGTGCAGGGCCGTGACGAGGCCAGTGCCGCGGCGCTGCGTGCCCAGGCGCGCGAGTTGTACGAAGCCGGCGCGGCCATGCTGGTGCTGGAGCTGATCCCCTCGGCGCTGGGCCGACAGATCACCGAAGAAACACCCATCATCACCATCGGTATCGGTGCGGGTGCGGGCTGCAGTGGGCAAGTGCTCGTGCTGCACGACATGCTGGACATCACGCCAGGCCGCAAACCCAAGTTCGTGCGCAACTTCATGGAAGGCGCGCCCAGCATCCACGAGGCCGTGGTGCGTTATGTGGCCGACGTGAAGAGCGGCGCGTTCCCGAACGAGGCGGTGCACGGCTTCTGACCCGGCGGCAGTCCCGGTCATCGTGTAGGCTCTGCCGGTCATGAGTATCCGCGTCCTGCACACCATCGCCGAATTGCGCTCCGCCCTGGCCGGTCAGGCCGCCGTGGGCTTTGTGCCCACCATGGGCAACCTGCACCAGGGGCACCTGGACCTGGTGAAGAAGGCGCGTCCGCGGTCATCGGCAGTGGTCGCCAGCATCTTCGTCAACCGCCTTCAATTCGGGCCCAACGAAGACTTTGACCGCTACCCGCGCACCATGGAGGCCGACGTGCGCGCGCTTGAATCGGTGGGCTGCGACCTCGTGTTCGCGCCGGATGAAGGCGAGCTGTACCCGGTGCCGCAGGGCTACAAGGTGCACCCGCCCGCCGAGCTGGCCAACATCCTCGAAGGCCACTTTCGGCCCGGCTTCTTCGTGGGCGTGGCCACCGTGGTGCACAAGCTCTTCAACATCGTGCAGCCGCAGTTGGCGGTGTTCGGCCAGAAGGATTACCAGCAGCTGATGGTCATCCGCAACCTGGTGTCTCAAATGGCATTGCCCGTCGAGATCGTCGCCGGGCCCACCACCCGCGCGGCCGATGGCCTGGCGCTGTCTTCGCGCAACGGGTATCTGACCGAGGCGGAACGCGCCGAGGCGCCGCAGCTGCACGCGTTGCTCAAGCGGATGGGCGAACGCGTGAAGGCCGAGGGCTTGGCCGCCGTTCCAGCCATCGAGGCCGACGCCATGGGCGCGATCGCCGCACGCGGTTGGAAGCCCGACTACCTCACCATCCGCCGGCGCGCCGACCTACAGCCACCAGGCTCAACGCAGGAGCCCCTGGTGGCGCTGGCCGCCGCCAAGCTGGGCAACACGCGCCTGATCGACAACCTGGAAATCTAGCCGGGTCAGGCCTTGAGAAACTCCACCCGCGAGGCCAGCCAGCGCTGAACATGCGCGACGGCTGCCGTGGGGTGCTCGTCCAACAGGCGTGGGGCCACCGCGCGGGCCTGTTGCAGCAGGGCTGAATCCTCCTGAAGATCGGCAAACCGATGCAGGGCATCACCGCTTTGGCGTGCGCCCATGAACTCGCCCGGGCCGCGGATCTCCAGGTCTTTTCGTGAAATCTCGAATCCGTCGTTCGTTTCGGCCATGGCGCGCAGGCGCGCCTTGCCGGTGTCGGACAGCGGCGGCGTGTAGATCAGCACGCACACACTGGCCGCCGCCCCCCGCCCCACGCGGCCGCGCAATTGGTGCAACTGCGCCAGTCCGAATCGTTCGGCGTGTTCGATCACCATCAGGCTGGCATTGGGAACATCCACGCCCACCTCGATCACGGTGGTGGCCACCAGCAGCGGCATCTGCCCGCCACTGAACAGCGACATCACGGCGGCCTTTTCGGTTGCGGGCATGCGCCCGTGCAGCAGACCCACCATCGAGCCGGCCAGGGCCTGGCTCAGCTGAGCGTGGGTCTCGGTGGCGTTCTGCAGGTCCAACGCCTCGCTCTCCTCAATCAGCGGGCATACCCAGTACACCTGCCGGCCGCGCGCCACCTCGTCTCGGATGTGTTCGATCACCGCCCCACGTCGGCTGTCGGCGAACACCTTGGTGACGATGGGTGTGCGGCCCGGCGGCAGTTCGTCAATCGTGCTCACCGAAAGATCGGCGTAGTAGGTCATGGCCAGGGTGCGCGGGATGGGTGTGGCCGTCATCATCAGCAGGTGCGGCTCCAGTGATGGCCCCTCGCTGATCGCACCTTCAAGCTTCTTGCGCAAGGCCAGGCGTTGCGCCACACCGAAGCGGTGCTGTTCATCGATCAGGGCCAGGCCCAGGCGCGCGAACTGCACGTGGTCCTGGATCACCGCCTGCGTACCCACCACCAAGGCGGCACGCCCATCGGCCGTGGCCTCCAGCATCGCCTTGCGGGCCTTGCCCTTGACGCTGCCGGTCAACCAGGCCACGGTCTGCCCGCGCGCCTCCAGCAAGGGTTGCAGCCAGCCCACCAGCTTGCGGAAGTGCTGCTCGGCCAGGATTTCCGTGGGGGCCATCAGTGCGCACTGCCAACCGGCGTCGATGGCCACCGCAGCGGCCAAGGCCGCCACCACGGTCTTGCCCGAACCCACATCGCCTTGCAGCAGGCGGTGCATCGGTTCTGCGCGTGCCAAGTCCTGCGCGATCTCTTCCACCACCCGATGCTGTGCCCCGGTCAGCTCGAAGGGCAAAGCCGCCAGCAGTTGTTCGGGCAGGCCGCCCACCGCGGGCCGAAGGACCGGCGATCGGCGCTGCGCACGTTCGCGGCGCGCCATCAGCTGGCTCAACTGCTGAGCCAGCAGCTCCTCCCACTTCAGCCGTTGCCAGGCCGGGCTGCTTCGGCCCTCCAGCGCAGCCAGGCTGGCATGCGGCGCCGGGTGGTGAAGCGCGTGCAAGGCCTCTCGAAGCGCCGGCAAGCCGGGCCGAACCAGGTGCGGCGGAATCACTTCCTGCAGCGGCGCGCGTTGCAGGGCGCTGGCCACGGCCTTGCGCAGGTAGGCCTGCGGCAATGCGGCCGTCGTCGGGTAAACCGGCGTGAGGGAAGTGGCCAGCGGCGTGTCGTCACCGACGGACTTGAACACCGGATGCACCATTTCATGACCAAAGAAGCCGCCGCGAACCTCACCGCGCACGCGAACCTGAGAGCCTGCAGCCAAGGCCTTCTGGTGCGAGGGGTAGAAGTGCAGGAAGCGCAGCACCAACTCACCGGAGCCGTCGCGCAGCCGGGCAATGAACTGACGACGGGGCCGCAGCTCCACGCGCGCATCGACGATCACGCCCTCGCACTGTGCCGCCTGACCGTGGCTCAGTTCCCCAATCGGCGTCAGGCGCGTTTCGTCCTCATAGCGCAGGGGCAGGTGCAGGGCCAGGTCGATGTCACGAAGCAGGCCCATCCGTTCCATCGCCTTTTGCGGCGCAGACTTTTCCTTGGGTGTGGCAGCAGGCTCGGCCATCGCGGCATTCTGCACGCGCGGCAGGGCGATGCGGGCTGGTGGACAATTCGGCACTTCTCCCTCAGGCCGGTACAGCCTGCTGCCATGAACCCAGACACCCCCCACGCCCCCGAGGCCGCCGGTCGTCGCGGCATCGACCGCGACTACACGCTGGCCGATTTCGACTTCAAGCTGCCCCCCGAGCTGATCGCCCAGCACCCGGCACCCGAGCGCAGCGCCTCGCGCTTGCTCGACGGCCGCAGCGAGCGTGCCGTGGACCGCATCTTCCGGGAACTGCCCGGCCTGCTCGACCCGAACGACCTGCTCGTGTTCAATGACACGCAGGTCATCAAGGCGCGTCTTTTCGGAGAAAAGGAGACCGGCGGTGCGGTCGAGGCGCTGGTCGAGCGGGTGCTTCCCGACAACGAGGTGTGGGCCCATCTGCGCGCGAGCAAGTCGCCCAAGGCCGGGGCCCTCGTGCGTTTCGGCGCCCCGTCTGCACACGGCGAGCGCGAAGGGTTCGACGCCCAGGTGTTGGGGCGTTGCGGCCCCGACAACGCCCTGTTCCACCTGCGCTTGCCCGCAGACCCCTTGGCCCTCATGGGGCGCTTCGGCCATGTGCCCCTGCCGCCCTACATCACCCATGAAGACTCGGCCGAGGATGAGAGCCGCTACCAAACCGTGTTCGCGTCCAAGCCTGGCGCGGTGGCCGCGCCCACGGCGTCGCTGCACTTCGACGAGTCGGTGCTGAAGGACCTGGACGCGCGTGGCATCCGCCGCGCGGCCATCACCTTGCATGTGGGCGCCGGCACCTTCCAGCCCGTGCGAAGCGAGAACCTGCGCGAACACCAGATGCACAGCGAGTGGTTCGAGGTGAGCGCGGCCACCGTGGCGGCCATCGAGGAAGCCCGTACGCGCGGCGGCCGCATCTGGGCGGCCGGCACCACCACGATGCGTGCGCTGGAGTCTGCCGCGCGCACGCCCGATGGCAAGTTGAAAGCGGGATCGCGCGACACCGACATCTTCATCACGCCGGGCTTCGACTTCCGCGTGGTGGATGGCCTCATCACCAACTTTCACCTGCCCAAGAGCACCTTGATGATGCTCGTGAGCGCCTTCGCGGGCCATGGGCACATCATGTCCCTCTACCGCCACGCCATTGAGGCACGCTACCGCTTCTTCAGCTACGGCGACGCCATGCTGCTGCAGCGCGGCCGGCCCTGACCCCATGCTCCAGTTCGAACTTCTGCGCACCGAAGGCCATGCCCGCCGTGGCCGCCTCACACTCAACCATGGCGTGGTGCAAACGCCGATCTTCATGCCGGTGGGCACCTACGGCACGGTCAAGGGCGTGATGCCGCGCAGCCTCGAGGAAATGGGCGCACAGATCATCCTGGGCAACACCTTCCACCTGTGGCTGCGTCCGGGGCTGGACATCCTCAAGACCTTCGGTGGCCTGCATGGCTTTGAGCGCTGGAACAAGCCCATCTTGACCGACAGCGGTGGCTTTCAGGTTTGGAGCCTGTCGGGTGAAGACGGCAAGGGCCGCAAGATCACCGAGGAGGGCGTGCGCTTTGCCTCTCCGGTGACGGGCGACAAGCTCTTCCTCACCCCCGAGGTGAGCATGCAGATCCAGACGGTGCTCAATTCGGACATCGTCATGCAGTTCGACGAATGCACGCCCTACCAGACGGCCGGTCAACTCACCACGCAGGCCCAGGCGCGCGCTTCGATGGAACTCAGCCTGCGCTGGGCCAAGCGTTGCCAGGCGGAATTTGCGCGACTCGAGAACCCCAACGCGCTGTTCGGCATCGTGCAGGGCGGCATGTACGAAAACCTGCGCCAGGAATCCTTGGATCAATTGGTGGAGCTGAACCTGCCGGGCTACGCCGTCGGGGGTGTATCGGTGGGTGAGCCCAAGGAGGACATGCTGCGCCTGACCGCCCACACGCCTCACCGCCTGCCGGCCAACAAGCCCCGCTACCTGATGGGCGTGGGCACGCCTGAAGACCTGGTGTATGGCGTGCAGCATGGCGTGGACATGTTCGACTGCGTCATGCCTACCCGCAACGCGCGCAACGGCCACCTCTTCACCCGTTTCGGAGACCTGAAGATCCGCAATGCGCGTCACAAGACCGATGAGCGGCCGCTGGACCTCACCTGCACCTGCTACACCTGCAAGGGCTTCACGCGGGAAGATGGCAGCGTGAGCGGCGCTTTCAGCCGCGCCTACCTGCACCACCTGGACCGCTGCGGCGAAATGCTGGGCCCGATGCTGACCAGCATCCACAACCTGCACTACTACCTGAACCTGATGGGTGAGGTGCGGCAGGCCCTGGACGAGGGGCGGTTCGCCGCCTACGCGCAGCAGTTCGCGCGGGACCGCGCGCAGGGCTGTTGACCCGCTGAGGCGCTACTTCAGCGCCGCCTCCACCTGCCAGCGGGGCCGCTCGATCTGCGCCAGCCGCTGCGCCAGCACCGGCAGCGCCTCATCCAGCATGGGCTTCATCGGGTGCGGCGGGTTGATGACGAACACGCCGCTGCCCATCATGCCGAAGCCGCGGTCGTCCGCGGCTTGAACTTGGATCTGCGCATCCAGCCAGCCCTTGGGTGCTGAGGCCGCAGCCGTGCGCAGCCGCTTGGGCAACTGCACCGCCTCCACCAGCTGCACCAGGGGGTACCACACGATCACCACCGCCTGCGCAAAGCGCGTCATGATCTCGCGCACGGCGGCCACCACCTTGCCGTAGTCGGGCTTGAGCTCGTAGCTCGGGTCGATCAGCACCACGCCGCGTCGCGAGGGCGGTGGCAGTTCACGGACGAGCCCGGCGAAGCCGTCGGCCATGTGCACCTTGGTGTGCGGCCGATCGGCCAGGAAGGCGCGCAGGATGCGCTCGTCCGTTGGGTGCATCTCATACACATGCAGCGGGTCGGTGGGGCGCATCAGTGCCTGTGCGATGGCCGGTGAGCCGGGGTATTGGCTGAGCTTGGCGCCCGGGCCACCGTTGAAGTCGCGTACCAGATGCAGGTCGCGCTGCAGGGCCTCGGGCCGGGCCGTGCCCTCCGCCATGGCCGCCCAAAGCGCGGCCACGCCACCTTCGAACTCGCCTTTCTTGCCCGCGTAGCGGCCTTCCAGCGAGTAGCCACCGGCACCGGCGTGGGTGTCCACCAGCGTGTAGGGCTTGTCCTTGTCGCCCATGTGGCGCAGCACCTCGGACAGCACCAGGTGCTTGAGCACATCGCCGTGGTTGCCGGCGTGGAAAGCGTGTCGGTAGGCGAGCATGGGGCACTGTAGCCCAGATGGGTGTCAACCGACCCGATGGGCCAGGCGTTGAGCATGAATCGACCCCAGGAGCCGAACATGTACCCGCTGGCCCGCACCCTCGCCCTGTCACTGTTATCGGTGGCCGCCGTGGCCATCGCTGTTCCGGCCCACGCCGATCGGGGTGGGCACGGCTACCGTGTGGGGTATGGGCCTTCTCATGGTCATCATGGGCATCATGGTCGTCATGGCCACCACGGGTACCGACATGGACACGTGCACCATCACGGGCGCAGCGGCATCTGGGGGCCACTGATCGTGGGCGGCTTGATTGGCGCGGCCATCGTGGGTTCGACGTCGGCACATGCCCATGCGGCGCAACCGGTGGTGGTGCCGGTGGTGCCGCCCGTGCCCTCGCATCTGGTCGCGGCCCCCGCAGTACCGCCGGTCGTGATCGCACCGGCCCAAGCGGCGCCTCCACGCGTGCAGTACTTCTGCGCCCCCTACCGGGCCTACTACCCCTTCGTGGCCAACTGCCCCGAGCCCTGGTACGTGATGCCGTATTGAGTAGGGCGCGTGGCCCATCAGGAAGTCAACGCCAGCCCCACCGAGCTGGTGGTGTGCGTGCTGGTGCGCAGCGATGGCGAGGCCACCGCGGCTGATCAACCCAGTCGCCGGCTGCCCTTGGTCTGCCCGGCCACCGCGTAGGTGCCTGCGCCCAAATGGTGCAGGGTGTGAAGGTCGGCGTTGACCTCATCCACCTGCCAGCGCCCTTCGCGAAAGATCCGTTCGTCGGCCTGTGCCGAGACGACCTCCACGAACCAGGTGTCGTAGGCCTGCTGTGTGTGCGGCTCCGGGATCACGCGGCATTCCATCCACGCGCTGCAACCGGCCACCAGCGGCAGGCCTAGTACGGGGCCGCTGACATGGGCGATGCCGTAGCGGATGAACTTGTCCGTGCCGGCTTCCTCCAGCGAGGCGCCGCTGGTCTGGCCGACGGTGGTCACGAGGTCGGCGATGGCCGCACCCGGCACGCACAGGGCGAGCATGCCGCTTTGGCGTGCCAGTTCGGCGGTCCAGGTCGACTTGTCGATCACCACCGCGATCCGCGGCGGCGTGAATTCCACCGGCATCGACCAGGCTGCGGCCATCACATTGCGACGACCCGCATGGGCTGTGCACACCAGCACCGTGGGGCCGTGGTTCACCAGGCGGCTGGCGTGTTCCAGCGCCACCGGCTTCATGAAA
>JACCDY011107093.1_pt1 | contig 11236 bp, 8 predicted proteins | sample 7446391 | NCBI WGS metagenome assembly JACCDY01 (sample SAMN15323451, study PRJNA562643) | freshwater metagenome | isolation source: river surface water | place: USA:Blue River Watershed | collected 2017-08-18
GAATGAAGGACCGCGACGAGAAGAAGCGATTGACATTCCCATTCTTTCTGGAGAAATACTTGAATTTACTGAAGCCGAATGGCATTATTCATTTAAAGACGGATTCGGAGCCTTTCTTTGATTATTCGATGGAGCAATTTCGAGCATACGGGTTACCTATTTTAGCCGAAACGAAAAATCTCTATGAGTCGGAATGGAATGAAGACCATTATGGAATAAAGACGCGTTTTGAAAAAATTTGGTATGACAAGGGCTACTCGATCAACTACGCAAGGGTACAAAACAAAAAAGAGGCTTAAAAGCCTCTTTTTTGCGAATATAAATTTGGGAATATTTATCCAACGCGTGCGATCAAATCCGCAGCACGTGAAGAATAACCAAACTCGTTATCATACCAACCAACTACTTTCACAAGGTTACCCATTGCAGTAGTTAACTTAGAATCTAAGATACAAGAGTGTTGGTTTCCAATGATGTCAATCGAAACGATTTCATCTGTTGTGAATTCCAAGATACCTTTCATTGGACCATCTGCAGCAGCTTTCAAAGCAGCATTGATTTCTGCAACTGTAGCTTCTTTCTTCAATACAGCCGTAAAGTCTGTTACTGAACCATCTGGAGTAGGCACACGCATCGCATTACCATCCAATTTACCTTTCAAGTGTGGCAATACTAAACCTACCGCCTTAGCAGCTCCTGTAGATGTAGGAATGATTGAATAAGCTGCAGCACGAGAACGACGTAAATCGGAGTGAGGCGCATCTTGTAAATTCTGATCAGCTGTATAAGCGTGAACCGTAGTCATAAAACCTTTCTCAATACCAAAAGCATCATCTAAAACTTTAGCCATTGGAGCTAAACAGTTTGTTGTACATGAAGCATTTGAGATAATTGTCATATCATCCGTCAAGGTATCATCATTAACACCTAAAACAACAGTAGGAATATCACCTTTCGCAGGAGCCGAGATAATCACTTTACGAGCACCAGCAGTTAAGTGTTGGCCAGCGCCATCTTGATCGATAAAACGACCCGTCGATTCCAAAACAACATCAATTCCTAAAGCACCCCAAGGCAATTGCTTAGGATCACGCTCAGCGAAAGCTTTAATCACGTGTCCATTGACAGTAATGCTATCAGCATCCGACGTAACAGTTCCGTTAAAACGGCCATGTACTGAATCATACTTTAATAAGTGTACTAAAGTAGCGTTGTCAGTTAAATCGTTAATAGCTACGATTTCTACATTTTCTTTTTCCAATAAACGACGGAAAGTAAGTCGACCGATGCGACCAAAACCATTAATGGCAACTTTAATTTTTTTCATTGAATGAATTAATTTGATTTCCTTATTAAAAACCAAAAATAGCATTTTCATTGAACAATTCCAAGAATTAAATAAAAAAACCTTGATTTAATCGTTTAAAACACACTATTAAACAATTGTAAATAATACGAAATTAATTAGCCATAAAGGTAAATATGGTTATTTTTGACAAAATTTCAATGGATACGTTTTTTATTCAAAGATTTTTTGCATATTTGTATAAGCGAATGCCTCGCGGATCCAGTGGGGCAGGGGAGTGACAGAATGTCATTTGTTCTTTTTGCTAATTTTAGGAACCAAAATTCACCATATTTTATTTTGTACGAATTATCAACTAACTGATAATCAGTATTTTACATATTTAAAGTTTAAGTTAAATTAACCTAAAATTTTGGACCTAAATCTTTGTCTAAAGGCTGATCAAACCATTTTATTTTTCAACTGGGGCTTCGATTAAAACCAATTAAGTGGTAATTTGCGTCTTCAAATTTTGGATACTTAACATATGAATTCAGTAGAACAGCTTATTTTATCAGCTTGGGATGCCCCAGAAACACGAAATACCCCAGAAGTCATTGCGGCCATCGAAGAGGTTGTAGCGAAAGTGGATGCAGGCGAGTTGCGTACAGCCGAACCTTTGGCAGATGGCAGTTGGCAAGTAAACGAATGGGTCAAGAAGGCGATTGTCATGTATTTTCCGATTCGTCAAATGGCAGTTAGTGAGGTAGGTATATTCGAATACCACGATAAAATGCGTTTAAAAACAAATTATAAAGAATTAGGCGTACGCGTAGTTCCTCCTGCTGTCGCTCGCTATGGTGCATTCTTAGCGAAAGGAACGATCTTAATGCCTTCCTACGTGAACATAGGCGCTTATGTCGACGAGGGTACCATGGTCGATACCTGGGCAACGGTCGGAAGCTGTGCGCAAATTGGTAAACATGTACACCTAAGCGGTGGTGTTGGCATTGGAGGCGTATTAGAACCCCCTCAAGCTGCACCTGTAATCATCGAAGATGGCGCCTTCATTGGCTCCCGTTGTATTGTCGTTGAGGGAGCGCATATCGGTAAAAAAGCCGTATTAGGTGCCGGTGTGACCATTACAGGTAGTTCTAAAATCATTGATGTTTCGGGTCCAGAGCCCGTAGAATACATTGGCTATGTTCCTGAAAACTCGGTAGTTATTCCGGGATCTATTCAAAAGAACTTCCCAGCGGGTACCTATGGAGTACCTTGTGCATTAATTATTGGTAAACGTAAAGAGAGTACCGACTTAAAAACATCGTTAAATCAAGCCTTGCGCGAAAACAATGTGGTAGTCTAAACCAAAATCTATCCTTACCTTTACAACCCGGTTCTAACAACCGGGTTTTTTTATGGAAAATGAATTAAAAATTGGTGAATACAATCACCTACGCATTATCAAGGAAGTACCCTTTGGATTATATCTCGACGGATACGAAGATGAAATCTTACTTCCCCTGCAATATGTCCCTGAATCCTATGAAATAGATCAATATATTGATGTTTTCATATACCGTGATTCGGAGGATCGTATTATTGCAACCACGCTTAAACCGAAAGCAACCATCAACCAGTTTGCCTACCTAGAGGTTAAAGCGGTCACACCACTGGGTGTATTTATGGAATGGGGACTCGCCAAAGACTTATTCGTTCCTTTCAGCCAACAGTTCCAAAAGATGTCGGTAGGCAGATCCTATTTAGTCTATGTTTACCTGGATGGCCAAACTGATCGTATCGTCGCATCCGCCCGAATCGAAAAATTCTTACCATTGACCGACGGAACCGAATTTACAATTGGTGACAAAGTTGATGCAATTCCATTTGAACATACCGACCTAGGAATCAAATGCCTGGTAAACAATTGTAAAATTGGAATGTTGTTCAAAAATCAAGTGTTTACAAATTTAACATTTGGAGAATCTTGCACTGTTTACATTTCTAACATACGTCCAGATGGTAAGCTCGATCTTCGCTTAGAACCCGTGGGGATGGTACGCATTGATAGTCAAGCTGAACGTATATTAGCAGCACTTAAGGAGAATAATGGAGTACTTCAATTGCATGATAAGAGTCCTGCTGAGGAGATTTATGCACAGATGGGTATGTCCAAAAAAGACTTTAAAAAGGGGGTTGGAGCATTGTACAAAAGTAAACTGATTGCTTTGCACGCTGATTGTATTTCACTTTTGTAATTCACATTTGTTCTCACCTTTCGATTTGTTTTTGTTAATTTTTGATTTACTTTTGTGATACCATTTGTTTACAAAAGCACATCATGAACTTAAGTGAAAAGATCGAATTGTTAATTAAGCGTAAGCAGCTTAGTGCATCACAATTTGCCGATAAACTAGGAATACCACGTAGTAGTATCTCGCATATCCTTTCGGGGCGTAATAAGCCTAGTTTGGATGTTGTACAGAAGATATTGCGTGTCTTCCCAGAGATCAGTGCGGAGGATTTACTATTTGAAGACAGGAGTTTAGGAGCTTCACTTGGTGTGAGTTCCCCAAAGGAGTCAGCAGCTGCCTCGCCATCCCTTTTTGATGCCGTTTCGGCAACGCCCTCAGAATCGCCTAAAAATATTTTACCTGAGCCAACGATCGTACAATCAAATCTCAGACGTCAGAAGGAAAGTACTGTTTCGGCGCCGACTGTTCCCCAAGTGGAGCCGGCTAAACCCGAGCGATTGGAAAAACAAATTGAGCGCGTGTTAATTTTTTATACCGATGGCACTTTTTCAGAGAGTCGGCCGATGTAATTAACTTTTCTGGACTTATCCACTTATCCACGACTTATCCACAGTTGTGAACATCTTTTCACAATCGAAAAACACTTATCCACATTTTTGTGTGGATAAGTAGATAAAATGTGTACAAATGAAAAAAGTGTTTACAAGTTAGACGCATTTTTCTCCATTCAATAAGCCATTTGCCTAATAGAAATACCTAATTAAATGCTTAATTTTAAGCATAATACCTGTTTTTATGCAAAAATTAGATTCTTTAAATCAAGTTGCCGACTTCCATAAAACCTTTGGGGCGCCTATTTTACCCAATCCAACGATTCCCCATGCAGATCGATGTGCATTGCGTGTTAGTCTATTATCCGAGGAATTAGATGAGTTAAAAGAGGCAATCGCGGCCAATGATTTAGTTGAAATTGCCGATGCCCTGTGTGATTTACAATATGTATTGTCTGGTGCTGTATTAGAATTTGGCTTGGGTGAGCGTTTTGTCGACTTATTTAATGAAGTACAGCGTTCGAACATGTCAAAAGCGTGTCAAAGTCTAGTAGAAGCGGAACAAACCGTTAAATTCTACCGGGATAAAGATGGTACAGAAGCTGAAATCGTGGAAGAAAATGGCCTTTGGAAGGTTTATCGGAAATCCGATAATAAAGTCTTAAAATCAATCAATTATTCACCTGCGGACCTAGTAAGCCTACTCAAATAAATGATCAAAATCCTGCTAATTGAAGATGAGCCCAAGACCGTTCAATCCTTGAAACAAGGTTTGGAGGAGAACCATTATACGGTCGATGTGGCCTATGATGGTAACATGGGAAAGCAATTAGCGATGCGGACAGCCTACCAACTTATCATATCAGACATTATTATACCTGGCATGAATGGCTTGGAATTGTGTAAATATTTACGCGCGGAGGGCATACAAACACCTATTTTGATGTTGACGGCCCTAAGTACAACCGATGATAAATTAGTGGGATTCGAGGCCGGAGCCGATGATTATTTAGCTAAACCCTTTGATTTTAAAGAGTTTTTGGCCCGAGTAAAAGCATTAATTAAGCGATCCAATCAGACCTTCATTGAAGCACAAGTACTCAAATTCGCGGATTTGGAATTGGATCTTACGAGTAAAATTGTAACTCGATCTGGTCAAAAAATCAATTTAACCGCCAAAGAATTTCAGTTGATGGAATACTTTCTTCGTAACCAGGAAAAGGTGATTTCCAAGGCTGAAATTGCGGAAAACATCTGGGAAGTGGAGGACGAAGGCAGCTCAAATTTGATTGAAGTTTATGTGAATTATTTACGTAAAAAGGTTGATAAAGGCTTCCCAAGCAAGTTGATTCACACACAATTCGGAATGGGATATATCCTTAGACAGGAATAATATGCAAATACGCTCCAGATTAACGTACCAATTTACCTATCTGGTTTCTGCGATTCTTTTCGTTTCGTATTTGATTATCTATTTGTTTACACAAGAAAATTACAAGGATAAATTCTACAGTCGGCTTCGCCAAAAAGCCAATACGGCCGCGGAATTATTGGTCAACGTCAGTACTGTCGATTCCAAACTCTTACGGATTATCGACCGCGCGAATCGAGATATCTTATACCGAGAAAATATTATGGCTTATGACACCTGTTATGAGCGCATTTACCGGTCGAATGATAGCATCAACTTCCATGTAGATGTAAATCGGGTTAAAGAGGTCTTAAAACGCAAAGAAGTACGTTTTGAGGTGGATGATTTAGAGGTTTTAGGAACCGTATTTATTACACCGGAAGGAAGATTAGTCGTTTTTGCTGGTGCTGTGGACCAATATTCTGCCGAAAATGCAAAAGATTTAAAGAACATCTTGATCGCATTATTTCTCTTGTTTGTATTCATTGTGGTGATTTCGGGCTGGTTTTTCGCCGGTAGAGCGGTAAATCCGATCTCAGCTGTTATTAAACAGGTTGATTTACTTTCTCCAAAACGACTTGATCAAAGGCTTGAATCCGAAGATTCAGAGGACGAAATAGGGAAGATGGTGGCAACGATTAATCACCTCCTTGAGCGTATTGAGAGCGCATTTAGATTTCAAAAGACCTTTATTGCGAATGTTTCCCATGAACTAAAAAATCCGTTGACGAAAATTTCGTCCCAACTGGAAGTAAGTCTACTCAATGAACGCAACACAGAGGATTATAAACAAACGATCGCATCGGTATTAGAAGATACACAGGATCTTGCGGCAATTACCGAATCTTTGTTGGAGCTGAATAAAATTAGCGTATCCGACTACCAAGCGGGATTTCAAACGATCCGAATCGACGAGGTTATTTGGGAGGCTAGAAGCTTAGCACAAAAGCTGAATGCAACCTATCGCGTATTATTTGACACCCAATTTATGCCCGATGATGAGGAACAATTGATGTTAAAGGGTGACGAAAAATTGATGTTGACCGCCATCAAAAACCTCATGGAAAATGCTTGTAAATTTAGCCCCAATAACCAAGCTCAAGTTCGATTAGCAATATCAAATAACCTGATCGAAATTGAGGTAAAAAACGAAGGAAAAGGCATTCCAGAAGCCGATTTACCATTTATTTTCCAACCGTTTTTCCGTGGAGAAAATACGGCAAATTCCAAAGGCTACGGCATTGGTTTATCACTAGTTGAACGAATCATCCATTTACACAACGGACAAATTACCGTCAGTTCCGAATTAAATGGTTGGACAACGTTTAAGGTTTTATTGCCGATTCAATAAATGAATTAAGAGTTAAGAGCTAAGAGATAAGGCATTTAAGATGCCAAAGCCGCGATAATCTTAGGAAACCTTTTGGGAACATTTGTTTGTTGTATAATTTATATTATGTTAAATAAAATATTTCAGAACGATAAGCTATCCGCTTAAATAGTAATAATTAACTCTTAGTTCTAAACTCTTAGTTCTTAACTCTTAGTTCTTAGCTCTTAACTCAAAACAAAAAAGCCCCAGGAAATTCCTGAGGCTCTTTGTCAAAAGTCTAAAGACCAAAGTCTAAAGTCTCAATTAATCAACTTGCTTGTCAATCTTCAACTCACGGTAGATTTGCTTTAAAATCTCTTTCAAATCTTCATCTTTCTTAACCTTCAAAGCACGCTCAAAGTATGGAACGGCCATTTGGTATTTCTCAGCTAATTTTGCTTCAATCGCCTTTCCTTCTTTTTGGTAGGTAGCCATATCCATGCCATTCACAATACGCTTAATTTCCGCGCCTTCGTTAAAATAATAAGCACCTAATTGATATAAAGCATCATAATATGCTGGATCAATCGCTAAAGCACGCTCATAAAATGATGGAACTTCAGATTTCAACGCATTAATCTTACCCGTTAGCTCATCAATCTTAGCTTTGTTCGCTGCTACATCGCCTACCTCTTTTTCAGCCGCTTCCTTCTCCCCTATTAATAACTTTAATTCCTCGTTATCCTTCGCAATTGACTCCTCTAAACGCTTGATTTGATTCTGAATTGCTGGTTTAAGGTTCGGCTTTGCCGTCTTTAATTTCGCTTTGGTACGCTTTAATTCATCAATAAACACCTCAGCCTTATCCTTATGAGAGGTAATTTTCCGATTGGCATCAGCTACTTTATTCGATGCATCTGCAATTTTATTCGCGTCTTCCTTTAGTGTATTGATCTTATTTTCATACAATAGACCCAAATTAAACAAATTCATCACATCCTTTGGATCTTTTGCTACCGATTCTTTCAGCTGAGTAATTGCTTGGTCTATCCGATTAAACGCGATCAACATGTTGAACTTCTCATTCTTCAAATCCTTGTTGGTCGGATACATCTCAATCCCACGATCAATCAATGAAATTGCTTTGTCCTCTTCCTTGGCCGACTTATAAATCTGAGCCAAACCATATAAAATGGCTACATCCTTACCCCCATTCTTCAAATAGTTCTCATAAGCTGTACGTGCCTCAGCATCTTTTTGACACAACTGCGCCACAACTCCCGTATACATCGCCGAAACGGTATCCGTCGGTGCAACCTCAGAAGCTTTGGCCATGTAACGATAAGATGAAGTATAATCTTTCCCTTGGTATTTTACCACACCCATATTCATAAAAGCTCCATAAGCCTTATCGCGGCCCGAAAGCATTTTTTCAGCGTCTTTGGCAATAGATCCTTTCTTTCCTTCTTTCGTATCTAACTTAATCGCCTCTGCAGCAAATTCCATAGCCTTAAACGCCGCATCGATATCGGTCGTCGATAAAGTAGAATCTGGAAATGATGCCAAATCAAAATAGGCCACAGAACGCTCAAGCCACAAACGCGGTTTAGCTGGCGCCTTTTTAACTGCCTCATCAGACTTCTTTACGGCATCTACAATGCTTTTCTTTTGTGCTTCGACCAAAGCCTTGTCCACCTGAGCGAACGATGAGCCTGCAGCCATCGCTACAGTAATCAGGGTTAAAACTACTTTTTTCATATGTTTAGTTAAATTAAAAAAAAGCCCGCATTCACATACGGGCCCATAAATTACTCTTCTGTTAATTCTTCAGTACCTTCTTGAGCGGATGTCTCCTCCCCTGTCTCCGGTGCAGATTGATCCATTACGGCGCCCTCTACAATCTCAACTCCATCGACCAATTCAACCTCCTCCGGCTCTGGTTCTTTCTCGATTTTGGTTACTGATGAGATTTCGTCCGACTCGTTTTTCAAACGAATCAACTTCACTCCCTGCGTATTTCGGCCCATCACACGTAACTCTGCCACACTCGTACGGATCAAAATACCCGCCTTCGTGATGATCATCAAGTCATTGTTGTCATTAACCTCTTTAATCGCAACCAAATTACCCGTCTTCTCCGTGATATTCAAGGCTTTAACTCCCTTACCTCCACGATTCGTCAAACGGTAATCTTCAACCTCAGAGCGCTTACCAAAGCCCTTCTCGGATACCACCAATAATTGCTGAACCTCCGGATCCGAAACGCAAACCATGCCGATAACACGTTCACCTTCCACGCTCTCATCAATCCAAATACCTTTTACCCCCGCAGCGGTACGGCCCATCGGACGAACACGTGTCTCTTCAAAACGTACCGAACGTCCCGTATTCGTCGCAATCACGATTTGGTTATTTCCATTCGTTAAGGCTACATCCAACAAACGGTCTCCCTCACGAATCGTAATCGCGTTAATACCATTCTGACGCGGACGAGAATAAGCTTCCAATGATGTCTTCTTAATCGTACCATCCTCCGTACACATCACGATAAAGTTATTATCAATGTAATCCGGATCTGTAATCGATTTCACGTTAATCACCGCACGAATCGAATCCCCATTCTCAATATTCATCATATTCTGAATTGGACGACCCTTCGAGTTTTTCGATCCTTCTGGCACCGCATAAACACGTAACCAGAAACACTTGCCTCGCTCCGTAAAGAACAACAACCAATTGTGCATCGTCGCTGAGAACAAATGCTCCGTATAATCATCATCCTTCGTAGCCACCGCACGTGAACCTACTCCTCCTCTACTCTGCGCACGATACTCCGTAATCGGCGTACGCTTGATATAGCCTTGCGCTGATACCGTAATCAACATCTCATCATCCGCAATCATATCCTCTACCGAGAACTCCTCATCCGTCATGTTAATCTGCGTACGACGCTCATCACCATAACGCTGCTTCATCTCCGTTAATTCATCCTTGATAATCTGCAATTGACGCTCCGGCTTCGCCAAAATGTCCTCCAAATCATCAATCAACTTCATGATTTCCGCATATTCATTCATGATCTTCTCACGCTCCATGCCTGTAAGACGCTGTAAACGCATCTCCAAAATAGCCTTCGCTTGAATCTCCGATAAATTGAACTTGCTCATCAATCCCTCCTGCGCCGCATTCGGATCTTTCGATTCACGAATCAATTTGATCACCGCATCCAAATTATCCAATGCAATAATAAATCCTTCCAAAATGTGCGCACGCTTACGCGCTTCACGTAAATCATATTTCGTCCGACGAACAATTACCTCATTCCGGTGCTCCACAAAATGATGAATCAAATCCTTCAGATTTAACATCATCGGACGCCCCTTCACCAAGGCCACATTGTTCACGCTAAATGACGATTGCAAGGCCGAATGCTTGTACAAGTTGTTTAACACCACATTGGCCACCGCATCACGCTTCAAATCAAAAACGATACGCATTCCCTGGCGATCTGACTCATCACGAATCTCCGAAATGCCCTCAATCTTCTTATCATTCACCAAATCCGCACATTGCTTAATCAAGGATGCCTTGTTAACCATGTATGGAATCTCCGAAACTATAATCTGCTCCTTACCCGACTTCGTCGTATCAAAGGTCGCATTACCACGAACCACAATACGTCCTCTACCCGTCTCAAATGCATTCTTAATTCCTTGAACACCATAGATCGTTCCTCCCGTCGGGAAATCCGGTGCCTTAATGTATTGCATCAACTCAGGAATCGTAATGTCACGGTTATCAATGTAAGCCGTAATTCCATCAACCACCTCTGTCAAGTTGTGTGGCGCCATATTCGTCGCCATACCCACCGCAATACCCGAAGTTCCATTTAATAATAAATTGGGAATCTTCGCCGGTAATACCGTTGGCTCATCCAATGAATCATCAAAGTTCGGCTGAAAATCTACCGTCTCCTTGTTCAAATCAGACAACATCTCATCCGCAATTCGCTTCAAACGTGCCTCCGTGTAACGCATCGCCGCTGGAGAATCCCCATCGACCGAACCAAAGTTACCTTGACCATCCACCAATGGATAACGCAAAGACCAATCCTGCGCCATACGTACCATCGTGTCATATACCGAAGAATCACCATGTGGGTGATACTTACCCAGTACCTCTCCGACAATACGAGCTGATTTTTTGTACGACTTGTTGTAACTAACTCCTAACTCCTCCATCCCGTAAAGCACCCTGCGATGCACCGGCTTCAAACCGTCGCGCACATCCGGCAAGGCACGAGATACAATCACCGACATTGAATAATCAATGTACGCCCCTCTCATTTCATCTTCGATGTTGATTGGGATAATATTCGTTTGTAATGACATAAATAATGATTTGATTCGTTGAACAAACCGC
>JACCDY010732885.1_pt1 | contig 11234 bp, 13 predicted proteins | sample 7446391 | NCBI WGS metagenome assembly JACCDY01 (sample SAMN15323451, study PRJNA562643) | freshwater metagenome | isolation source: river surface water | place: USA:Blue River Watershed | collected 2017-08-18
AATAAAATTCCACATAATTTGTGGAAATTTTATTTCCCTGCTTTTTTGCTACTTTAAAGCAGCATACTCTTCGTGGGTGTGTGCGGTCGATTATGGACGTATAGGAACTAAAAAATAAAAGGTCCCAAATGTCGATAGTAGAGAGATTTGCAAGACAGGTTCGCGATAGCCTTCGAAACAAATACGGCCGATTACCTTCTGCAGCATTTGTCTCTATACACTTCAACCGACAGACAGGCGGGCTTCGCCAAGTCTCCTCTGAGACTGTGAGACGTTGGATGCGTGGGGATAGCATGCCCAATCAGTTTCATTTTGAAGTAATGACGGCGTGGTTAGGTCTGGATGCAAATGAGATTGTTAGGGGCGCGCAACAGTCTCAGCCCTTCGAGTTCCAACAAGTGTCGAATCGGCACTCGACAGAGGTAAATCGAATTGCTGACTCGATCAGCAGGCTCTCTCCAGAAACACGCCGAAAGTTACTCGACTTAATCGCCGTCCTTGACCCTCACTGATTTCTCTTCTTCTACCTGAGACTTGAGTCGATTCACTTGCCTGACCATGAAGAAAATGATGAGGGCCAGGATGATGAAATTCAGCGCGACGGTCATAAAACTCCCATAGGCCACGACAGGGACGCCAACTTGACGCAGGGCGTCAACCGTCCTTGGCACGCCCTCGGGTAGCGGCCCGAGAGTGAAAAAGTATTGAGAGAAATCGATCTTCCCGAAGGCGAGACCTACGATGGGCATAATTAGATCTCGAACTACGGAATCAACAATCTTTCCAAATGCCGCTCCGATGATGACGCCGACGGCGAGATCAATAACATTGCCTTTGATGGCGAATTCACGAAACTCTTTTAAGACACTCATCGCTGCTCCTGGCAGGGTGTATCCTGCGCCCTATTCGCGAAATAAAACCACAGCACCAACGGGTCATGTACTCTCAGCGCTTTGAAATACACTTTTACTAATGGGATTAGGACATTGGCGATGAGCATACGGGTACAGAGTTATGGCTAGATATTTCATCGCAATCTATCGCCCGGACGGTTTCGATCCGAAGGTGGTGGAAGAAGAGCGGATGCGCCGCGAAATCGATGCGCTAAATGACGAGATGGTCGCTGCCGGCGTAAGACTATTCGTCGGTGGGTTACAGCCCGTGGAAACTACCACATCAATTATTTGTGGGCTGGCCGGTGAATCCAATTTTTTCAGTGGGCCACACACGAAGAGGACTGATTACTTAGACGGGTTTTGGGTGCTCGATTTATCGAATCAGGATGAGGCAATCCGTTGGGGCGAGAGAGCGGCGCTGGCATGTAGCGCTACAGTTGAAGTTCGTCCATTTTATTGATGAGCTATTGGCGCTCTACTTTTAAAGAGTTCTTGTTTATGAAGGTGATTGGATTAATCAAGATTCTTGATCCTGATGCGTTTGAAACATATCGAGCTCAGGTCGGCACGACTGTTACCCAATACGGTGGCAGTGTGCAATATCGTGGCGTCAAGACCTTGATGCCTTGGAATGAGTTAGGTTGTGGAGACTTTGATGCGTTTGTCGAACTCCAGTTCTCAGACGCAGACGGCGCCAGGGCGTGGGTCGCGAGCCCCGAATATGCAGCGCTTCTCCCCGTGCGGAGTAAAGCGATGCGATTGACGTTGTTTGGTATGGCGTGAGTGGTGGCTCGGGGCGGAATCGAACCACCGACACAAGGATTTTCAGTCCTCTGCTCTACCAACTGAGCTACCGAGCCATCCTGGCAGGCGCGCTGAAGGCGCCCAACCGAGCCGAGAGTATATCTCAGCCGCCACTCTTGGCGCCTGACTTGCCTCCGGGGCGTCTCTCGGGCGATGCTTAGTCCTATGAGTAAAAACCAGTCAATTAGCCCCCTTCAGCCCGCCATCGCCGTGGTCGGCGGAGGCATCATGGGCGCCCTCACCTGCTTGACGGCGGCCCATCTTGGGGAATCAGTACTGTGGTTCGGTCAGAAGGAGCAGGACCGAGCGGATGGGGCAGATGCCCGCAACTATGCGCTCGCGCCGCTGACCGTCGACCTATTAAAGCGCATCGGTGTCTGGGCAGCTGTCGAACCACTCACCTGCACTGTCAGTCGGATGGAAGTCTTTACGGGCAAGACTCGGGTGGACCTCTCCGCAACGGACGCGGGCGCTGATTATCTGTCGGTCATGGCCTTACATCGAGATTTGTTAAATGCTTTGGAACAGGCTGTGACCTTTCGGCCGCAGATCCATCGTGTTGAGGCCAGACCTGACGCAATGCATGCGCAGCGCGATGGTGTTGAGATCCAAGCCGCAAGGGACACTTATCGCGTTAAGTTAGTGGTGGGCGCCGATGGTGCGCGTTCATGGGTGCGTCAACAGGCGGGGATCCTCTGGGGCCAGCGGGACTATGGTCAACAGGGCGTAGTGGCGACTTTCCGCACTGAATATCCGCATGGGGCTGTTGCTGCGCAGTGGTTTGACGGCGCTGACATCCTCGCGCTTTTACCTTTGAAAGATCCGCATCTGATGTCGATGGTCTGGTCAACAAGTGTTGCGAATCCGACCTCGAATGAAGTGATGGCGGAATTTGCCTCTGAAATTCAAGAACGGACTCAGAGTAGGTTCGGACATCTAACCCTGGAAGGAACTGCGGTTGCGGCGCCCCTGCGAATGATGCTGACCGAGTCTCAATCGGCACTCAGAACAGTTTTGGTTGGGGACGCGGCGCACACAGTCCACCCCCTTGCAGGGTACGGACTGAATCTTGGTGTGCAAGATCTGCTCTCTTTGGAAGAGATCTGGCAGAAGCATCGTGACGATCCTGGTTCGGATAATGCAGTTCGGTCTTACGAGAGATCACGAGTGATGCGTGTCAAGCGTGTGCAGTGGGGTCTTGATATTTTGCAGCGGCTGGTGACACAGTCGCATCCGTCGATGTCACGACTTCGCGAATTCGGGTTGCGTCTCGTAGCCGATATTGGTCCGTTACGTCAGTTCCTGATTCGTCAGGCAATCTCACCACAGTAGTTCTTTTTGTCTTTGGAGTTTCTATGACTGTTAGGTCGCTAGTCGCCGCATTCACCCAACATGGTCGTAACCTCTGCATTGGTGCAGCGATCGTAGGGTTGTCGCTCACCCATAACAATGCGCATGCCGAACCCGCTAAGGTTGCCCCTGCAACGGAAGCCGTGGTGAAGAAAGCGGTAGAGGGCTGGCTGAAGGGTCGCTTCAAGGTGGACAGTATTCGCAAGACGCCCATGCCAGGCATCGTGGAAGTACGTCTGGGAACGGACCTGATCTACGTTGATGAAAAGGGCGGATTTGCCATCGTGGAAGGTCAGATGGTGAACCTCAAGTCTGGAGAAAACCTAACGGCTGCCCGTTTGGAAGAAGTTAACAAGATTGATTTTTCAAAGTTGCCGTTTGAGTTGGCGATGAAAACCGTTAAGGGTAATGGCAAACGGGTGTTGGCGGTTTTTGAAGATCCTTATTGCAGTTTCTGTCGAACCTATCGAAAGACGTTGCTTGATATGAATAACGTCACCATCTATACCTTCTTCTATCCGATTCTTCGAGCCGAGTCAGAGACTGTTTCGAAAAATGCCTGGTGTGCCAAAAACCGTGAAGAAGCATGGAATGACTGGATGCTTTTTGGCAAAGAACCACCGAAGGCAGGTGCGGATTGCAATTTCCAGACCGCAAAGCTCTTGGAACTAGGCCGCACGTTAGGGGTCAGTGGCACGCCGACAACCTTTCTTTCGGATGGCAAGCGTTTTTCTGGAGCGATCCCGAAAGATCGCTTAGAGAAGTCTCTTAATTAGTGATTAACGGGGTGTGAGTACGTAGACAGTGCCATCCGCGCGCATACGCCCTGCTACCTCACCTGCCTCTGCACCAGTGCCGAAGAAGATATCGCTTCGGTGCGGCCCCAGAATTGCACTTCCTGTGTCCTGCGCAATCATGAGTCGCTGAAACGGCACGCCCGGATCTTTGGGTGGTGCACCAGGGCGCGGGACTCGAGTGGACAGAAATACAAGCCCGCCAATTCCTACAAATCGTGCATCGACCGCCAGTGAGCGGCCTGCGGTGAGCGGAATGCCCATTGATCCGAGCGGCCCTGCCCCTTTCACCAAGGTAGAGACTTCTCTGAAAAAGACCACACTTGGGTTCTGATGCAGAAGTTCGTCGCGACGATCAGGGTTTGCGGCAACCCACGCCTTGATGCTCTGCATAGACGCGTCGTTCGGTTTGAGTTCACCCTTATCGATGAGATAACGTCCAATCGATCGATAGGGATAGCCATTCTGCTCTGCATAGCCGACGCGAATAGATTCTCCGTTCGGGAGTTCAACCCGCCCAGATCCCTGAACCTGTAAAAAGAACGCCTCAACAGGGTCCGCCACCCAGAGCAGTTCTTGTCCGGCCAACAACCCCTTTTTATCGATTTCTTCCCTTGTTGGGTAAGGCACCACCCGGTTGCCCTCTAGACGACCACGAAGTCGGAGCGACTTGAGTTCTGGGTAAATCGTTGCAAGGTCAACATTAATCAGATCTTTCGGCGTTCGGTAGAGCGGAATCTGATACGGGCCGCCGCGGGTGCGCGATCCTTTCAAGAGCGGTTCATAGTAGCCGGTGATCGTCGCTGAGCGAGTCCCTTTGTCATCCGTGAGTCGATGGGGAATAAAGCGAGACTCAATAAAGCTACGGATGGCGCTGACCTGGCTGGCATCCAATTGCTGCGAATCCTTGCATACCCCCGCCCAAGGGGTGCTTCGAAGACGCATCACGTCGCAGTTCGCTTGGAAAGCGGGCCAGAACCCAGCAAGGTCGTCCTCATCCCAACCCGGCAGATCACGGAAACTGACCGCTGTGAGCCTTGCCTCATGTCCCCCATGCCCTTTTCCATGGCGGTGTTGCTGGGCATCAGAGGCAACGGGGGTACCCAAGAGCACCGCAAACAAAAGACCACCTAAGACTGCAGAAAAACTGTGGCGCTGCGTCATGGCGCCCGTAAAATGAGCAAAAAATCTGGATAGGTGGTGAGGCATGTGGCTGATTTTCGTTGAGGCTGGGGTTGCCCTGGCGCTCTTTCTGTTCATTATCTGGTGGACGATGCGTGGCAAGCGCTGATCTAGAATGCCCTTATGAGTACTAAGCCTACCCCTTACCGTATCGCGCCAAGCATTTTGTCTGCTGACTTCGCCCGGCTTGGTGAAGAAGTGAGCCGGGTAGAAGCCGCTGGCGCTGATTTTATTCACTTTGACGTGATGGACAACCATTACGTTCCAAATCTCACGGTCGGCCCACTGGTCTGCAAGGCGATTCGGCCTCATGTGAAGATTCCCATTGACGTCCATCTGATGGTGTCACCCGTTGATGCGCTCGTGGTCGATTTTGCCAAGGCGGGGGCAGACATTATTACCTTTCACCCCGAGGCATCGCCGCACGTCGATCGAACGTTACAGCTGATCAAGGATCAGGGCTGTAAGGCTGGTCTGGTGTTCAACCCGAGTACATCGCTGGAATATATGGACTGGGTGATGGATAAGCTCGACATGATCTTACTGATGTCGGTCAACCCGGGATTTGGTGGCCAATCGTTTATTGCGAGTACGCTACCCAAGCTAAAGGCGGCCCGCGCCAAGATTGATGCTTACCAGCAACAAGGCGGTCAGTCGATTCTCTTGGAGGTCGATGGCGGCATTAAGGTCGATAACATTGCACAAGCCGCCGCTGCAGGGGCGGATACGTTTGTGGCGGGCTCAGCCGTCTTCGGTGCGCCAGATGCAGATGGGGGATACAAGGGCATCATCGGAAAATTCCGATCTGCACTCGCCTCCGTTTAACCGGAATATCGCTGTGATTTCTCAAGCTGAGTTCGAATCCCTTGCGGCGCAAGGCTATAACCGAGTCCCGCTCGTGCGGGTACTTCAGGCCGACCTCGACACGCCACTGTCGCTCTATCTCAAACTTGCAAATCAGCCGAACAGTTTTCTGCTCGAGTCTGTGGTTGGGGGTGAGCGGTTTGGACGGTATTCGTTTATTGGTCTGCCGGCGAAGACCCGTATCGAAGCCCGTGATGACGAGATCACCGTGTCGACGAATGGCAAACTGATTTCTGCGCATAAGGCCGATCCGATTGCATTTGCAGAGTCTTACCTGTCTCAGTTCAAGGTTGCGATTACGCCGGGACTGCCTCGCTTTTGTGGAGGCCTTGCTGGTTATTTTGGCTACGACACAGTTCGTCACATTGAATCGCGGTTATCGACCCCTGCAGCAAAAAACAAAAAAGATCCGATAGGGGTGCCAGACATTGTGCTGCTTTTGACCGAGCAGCTTGCCATCATCGACAACCTGGCGGGTCGGCTTTATCTGATCGTTTACGTAGATCCCGGTCAGGACCCTGCAACGGCATACGCAGATGGCGTTGCCGAGCTTGCGCGGCTCGAGGCAAAGCTTCATGTCAGTGTCGCGCCGCCAGAGGCAAAGGCGTATACACCGACTCAGGTCATCCGAGATTTTAAGAAAGAGGACTACCTGAAAGCGGTTGCTATCGCCAAGGAATACATTTCTGCTGGTGATGTCATGCAGGTGCAGATTGGTCAGGTACTTCGTAAGCCCTATGCGGGAGCCCCGCTCACGCTCTACCGCGCGCTTCGATCGATCAATCCATCGCCCTATATGTATTTTTATGACCTTGGTGATTTCCATGTCATTGGCGCATCGCCCGAGATTCTGGTGCGTCAGGACAAGATTGAATTGAATGGAAAGCCAGAAACCCGCGTCACGATCCGTCCGATCGCAGGAACGCGGCCGCGCGGCGCAACGCCTGAAGAAGATCTCGCGCTTGAACACGAGCTTCAGGAAGACCCCAAGGAGCGTGCTGAGCACGTCATGCTGATTGATCTTGCACGAAATGACATTGGTCGTATTGCACAGACGGGATCAGTGCGGGTCACAGAGCAGATGGTCGTTGAGCGCTACAGCCATGTCATGCATCTTGTCTCAAACGTGGACGGGCTGTTAAAGCCTGGGCTGACCGCGTTAGATGTGCTTCGCGCATCATTCCCTGCGGGAACACTGACCGGTGCTCCAAAAATTCGGGCAATGGAAATTATCGATGAGCTCGAACCCACGAAGCGTGGGCTCTACGGTGGCGCCTGCGGCTATCTCTCTTTTGCGGGGGATATGGATCTTGCGATTGCAATTCGTACGGGCATTCTCAAAGATGGATTGCTGCATGCCCAGGCAGCGGCAGGAATTGTTGCGGACTCGATTCTTGAAAACGAGTGGCTCGAAACCGAGAACAAGGCACGCGCGATGATTCGGGCGGCAGAGATGGCGGAAAACGGCCTTCAGCCCCCCGCGGAAGCCAAACCATCAGGGGTTCGTCAATGAAAGTCCTGATGATCGATAACTACGATTCGTTTACCTACAACCTGGTTCAGTATCTTGGGGAGCTGGGGGCAGCGGTTGAGACGATTCGTAATGACGCGGTGTCCGTGGAAGAGATTCTTGGGCGAGCCGGCGCGGACAAGCCTGACCGTATTGTGATCTCTCCTGGCCCGTGTAGTCCGGCTGAAGCGGGGATCTCGGTTGAGCTGATTCAAAAAGCCAAAGGCCAGATCCCTTTGCTTGGCGTCTGTCTGGGGCACCAGGCAATCGGCGCGGCCTTCGGCGGCAAGGTGATTCGTGCGCAGACGCTCATGCATGGCAAGACGTCGCTGATCTCGCATACAGGGCAAGGGGTATTTGCAGGCCTACCCAGTCCAATGACGGTAATTCGCTATCACTCCCTGGCGATTGAGCGCGCAACGCTGCCCAGTGATCTTGTAGTGACCGCTTGGACAGAAGACGGTGAGATTATGGGCGTTCAGCATAAAACGCTTGCAGTTCACGGTGTTCAGTTTCACCCCGAGTCGATTTTGAGTGAGCATGGGCATGCCATGTTGAAGAATTTTCTTGATCATCCTTAACCAATAACGGCTCATGACTTTTAGCATTGCTTCCGCCTTAAATCAGATTATTCGGCACGAGTCCCTGACGCACGATCAGATGAAGCAGGCGATGCAGGCCATCATGTCGGGTGAAACCTCTCAGGTGCAGACGGCAGGCTTTCTTGCGGCTTTACGCACCAAAGGGGAGACGGTCGAAGAGATTGCCGCTGCAGCCGCCGTGATGAGAGCGTTTTCAACCCAAGTATCGGTGGCATTTCCTGACCTAGTGGATATCTGCGGCACCGGTGGAGATGGCGCCCATACATTCAATATCTCGACGACGGCGATGTTCGTGGCCGCTGCTGCGGGCGCGAAGGTTGCCAAGCACGGAGGCCGATCCGTTTCTTCGAGTACCGGTAGTGCAGACTTGCTTGAGGCGCTAGGAATTAATATTCATCTGTCTCCAGAACAGGTTGCGCAATCGATTCAGCAGGTAGGGGTTGGCTTTATGTTTGCCCAGAACCATCATCCAGCGATGAAGCACGTCGCACCAGTTCGTAAGGAGCTGGGCGTGCGGACGGTTTTTAATATCCTTGGCCCACTCACTAATCCTGCGCAGGCACGTCATCAGTTGATGGGGGTTTTTCATTCGGACTTGGTGTCGATTCAGGCGGAAGTGCTCCAGCAGCTCGGCTCAAAGCATGTGCTTGTCGTTCACGCAGATTCGGGTCTAGATGAGCTTGATCTTTGCGGTCAGACGCAGGTGGCAGAGCTCAAAGACGGCGTGATCTCTCATTACGCAGTGACCGCACAGCAGTTTGGATTCCCTGCCTATACCGCCGAGGAAGTACGTGCAGCGATTCGCGCCACGAGTGTTGAAGAATCGAAGGAGCGGATGATGCAGGCCTTAGATAACCAGGCCAGTCCTGCTCGAGACATTGTTGCGTTGAATGCAGCGGGCGCCTTGCTTGCCGCAGATTGTGCCAATGACTGGCAAGAGGCGGTTAGCCTTGCGTTAAAGACGCTTGGAAGTGGCGCGGCCAAGCAGAAGCTGCTTGATTACACCTCAGTGTCTAAGCAACTAAGTCAGTAAACCACGATGTCCGACATTCTTGCGCGCATTCTCGAAGTCAAGGCGGACGAAGTCGCCCAGGCCCGGCGGGCGGTATCGGAGACGGCACTACAACAGGACATCAAGTCTGCGCCTGCTTCATTAAAGCCTCGCGGGTTCGTAAATGCGATTCGTGCCAAGCACGCTGCGGGGCATTCCGCCGTCATCAGTGAGATCAAGCGGGCGAGCCCGAGCAAGGGTCTGCTGCGGGATCCGTTCTATCCGGCAGAGATTGCGAAAGATTACCAAGACAACGGCGCGGCGTGTCTGTCGGTATTAACAGACAAATCGTTCTTTCAGGGCGATCCTCGAGATCTGATTGCAGCGCGTGCTGCAGTGAGCCTTCCTGCGCTGCGTAAGGATTTCATGATCGATCCTTACCAAGTACTTCAGGCCCGCGCCTGGGGGGCAGACTGCATTCTTTTAATCGTTGCAGCACTCTCGGATGCTCAGATGCAAGAGCTCGAATCCACGGCGCATGATCTGGGGATGGATGTCTTGATTGAGACACACGACGTAACGGAACTGGAGCGCGCGCTCAACTGTAAGTCACCGCTGATTGGCATCAACAACCGCAGCCTGAGGACATTTGAGACATCGCTCAACACAACGCTTGATCTGGTATCACGAGTTCCTTCTGACCGAATTCTTGTGACAGAGAGTGGCATTCAGGCGGGGGCAGATGTGCAGCGCATGCGTGACGCAGGGGTCGATACCTTCCTTGTAGGAGAGGCCTTTATGCGGGCAGACTCTCCTGGAGCAGCGCTAAAAGCATTATTTTTCTAGAGCCGCGCAGTAACATCTGCGCACCGATTTCTGACGAAGGGAGAACCACCATGACAACAGAACAGACGGCGCAGACCGATGCGCCAATCCTGACCGAAGTGCAGGGCCGTGCGGGCGTGATTCGATTCAATCGTCCCAAGCAGCTTAATGCGTTAAACGAGGCCGTCATGGACGCGCTCAGTAAAGCGGTCATCGCGTTTGACGCCGATGATGCGATCGTTGCCATCGTGATCACGGGCAATGAAAAGGCGTTCGCCGCGGGGATGGATATCTCTGGTGCGAAAGATATGAGTTACGCCGATGTGGTCAATAGCAACTTCATTACCCGAAACTGGGAGGCGCTCGGCAAGGTTCGTAAGCCAGTGATTGCGGCGGTGAACGGCTATGCCTTGGGCGGAGGGAGCGAGCTCGCCATGATGTGCGACCTGATCGTTGCCTCCGAGGACGCCAAGTTCGCCCAGCCCGAAGTCAAGCTTGGAATTCCGCCCGGAGCGGGCGGCACCCAGCGGACGGCCCGGGCGCTTGGCAAGGCAAAGGCGATGGATCTCTGCCTCACTGGGCGAATGATGGACGCCGCTGAGGCCGAGCGTTGCGGCTTAGTGGCCCGTATCACCCCCGCTGGAAAAGCATTAGATGAGGCTCTGGCCATGGTTCAGGTGATGAGTGGTTACTCACTTCTTACACTCAGAACGATCAAAGAATGTGTCAATCAGGCTTTCGAAACTCCGCTCGCGGAGGGGGTCCGCTTTGAGCGGCGCGCCTTCCACGCAGCCTTTGCAACCGAAGATCAGAAAGAAGGTATGGCCGCATTCTTAGAAAAGCGGACGGCCAACTTTAAAAACCGTTAAGCTTCCCTGCCCTGGTGCTGCTCACCGAAAGCCGCACCAGGCTTAGGGCTCAGGGTGTTCTTCGGTTTCCCAAGGACCCCCCCGTTTAACGTATTTGACATCCCCAAAAAGCCCCGTCATAATTCCGCTTCTTCGCTACTCACACAGCGATGCGGTGCAAAAATCAAGGTGCCAGCAAGACCAAGGGCACCGTTTTCTCCGCGAGTTGTGAGATTTAGCGAATCGCTCTTTAACAATGAACAGCCGATAAGTGTGGGCACTTGAGTGGACAGCGCAAGGTCCGTTCCCATCACGCAAGTGAGAAGAACTGGCCTGTAACTCAAAAACTAAAGTGCTCACAAATGAAACGTGTGTTTTCAAGATATTTGTCAAGAAAATACTCGTCGATTTTTGAGTAAAGAAATATTGCGTCAGAAGTAGATAGACGCCACGAGATTGAACTGAAGAGTTTGATCCTGGCTCAGATTGAACGCTGGCGGCATGCCTTACACATGCAAGTCGAACGGCAGCACGGGAGCTTGCTCCTGGTGGCGAGTGGCGAACGGGT
>JACCDY010070435.1_pt1 | contig 11230 bp, 8 predicted proteins | sample 7446391 | NCBI WGS metagenome assembly JACCDY01 (sample SAMN15323451, study PRJNA562643) | freshwater metagenome | isolation source: river surface water | place: USA:Blue River Watershed | collected 2017-08-18
ACACGAGCGCCATGCCAAGCCAGATCAAGAAAAAAATAATAGCCGATCCAAAGTCCGGCTGGAGCAACACCAAACCAAATGGGATCAGTGCGTAGAGACCGGAAATAAAAATGTGGCGCGGTTGGGCAATCGCAATATGACGGCGAGAAAAATATTTTGAAAGGATAAGAATCAGTACAAGCTTCATCATGTCAGCCGGTTGGAGCGAGATAGCACCCAAATCAAACCAGCTTTGTGAGCCGTTGACCCGGGACCCAAGTCCAAAAAGCACAAGCAGGAGCAGAGAAAACCCTAAAAACAGAGTGACAAGAACATCCGTGCGCTTCAAAAAGCGTAGATCTAAATAGGAAAAGAAAATGAACATTCCGAGCGAAATCCCAATCCAGATAAGCTGGTGTGTAAATAGTGTGCCGTGACCTCCTGCTGCTTCAAGGGGAGAAAAAGACTTCATGGTAATAAGGCCTGCCGCCAAAATTGGTGCTAAAAAAAGTAAAAGCAGCCAATCAACATTTTTGGAGAATTTTACAAGAGGAGTGTCGTTGGATGAAAGGGTCATAGAAAAATATACTTAAGAAGAATAATTTCCGAAAAGTAAACAGCAAAATTTCTGCTACTGGCTCACGCTAAAAACCGGAATAATCGGAAGGAGTTCGTTGCGCACAACAGGCCGCGGAAACGCTTGCGGCCAGGTGTAATAAATATTTTTGCTTTCTCCAGGCGGCAATGTGTCGATATGGGTGTTGCTGACATTGACGGCATTGTCAGCTCCATCATACAGGATAGCCAATATATCAAAATCTGGGATAGTAAAAAGTGCTGAGGGATTGGTTGCTACCGCTCCAAGCCGAGGAGCGCTTGTCTCATTTACAAGTACAATATCAGTCACTGCCACGCGAAGTTTGGATACATCTTCATCAAGCTTTTGCCACGTCGGAGTCGGACCCATGAATTGAAACGTAGTTCGGGCGGGAATCGCGTTGCCAACATCAATGCTTGATTCGAAGATGCCAAACGGGCCCGTCATGCCGACAAAGGTGCTCCCCTGCCGCCTTGTAATGAAAACATTTTCTGCATCGTAGAGGCGAAATTCATAATCGATTTTTCGAATGCCCGCTCGATCATTTTTATTTTCTATGTATGCAAGAGCATTATAAATCTGACCAGTCACAGGAAATGATCGTGTCCAGCGTACAACAAGCGGAGAAACTTCAGCCGGGCAATAATTGATGCAGGTCCCGCCACAATCTACACCACCTTCCGACCCATTGGCTTTGCCGTCAGTACAATTTGGGGCCTGGACAAACTTGGGAACAATCGCCACAAAAAACCAGACGAGTCCGAGAATGAGGAAAATACCGACAATGGTCAGCTGACGTTTAGCGGACCAGGTCATAGGATAGTAAATAGTTAGTAGCGAATAGAAAATGGAAGAACATACTTTTATAGTAGCAGAAAAACAGCTCATATTAAAGCTGCTATTTTAGAAATTCATTACTTGGTGTTGGCGACTAGCTACTTTCCCCCATAGGAGTATCATCGCCACTACAGTGCTTAACTTCTCTGTTCGAAATGGGAAGAGGTGTACCCACTGCGTCGAATCACCAACACTAAACAATGAATTGTGTATTAATTAAGAATTTGTGTATGTGTTTTATTTTTTATATTTTGATCGCAAAAATGCGACTGTGGTTCTCATATTTCCTAATAGGAATCGAACAATTAGTACGCCTTGGCTTAAACCATTACTGGCCTTACACCGAGCGCCTATCAACGTAATCATCTCTTACGGTTCTCAAACGATTCCTAATCTTGAAGCTGGCTTCCCTCTTAGATGCTTTCAGAGGTTATCCATTCCCGACGTAGCTACAGGGCATTCCAGTTGGTACTAGAGCCCTTAGACCAGAGGTCAGTTCACTTCGGTCCTCTCGTACTAGAAGCGAATCTTCTCAAGAATCAACGAGCGCAGTAGATAGGAGACCAACCTGTCTCACGCAAACTGTTTTACATCACTCGCTCTACAAACGAGTGAACCTTCATTACTGAAGGGATCGGACTGTGACATCTTCTTTTGCAAGAAGGCTAACATTCAGTCTCTACGGGCTCACACGAAATGTATCATTTCGCCTGATTCCCTCGGTATTGTCCTCGCTTGCGCGTAGGATTTCACCGATATAAGTTAGCTTGCCATAAAAAATTTCTTTTCTATGCCGCCGTGATGTATACAGACTGTATACATGGTTGAAATTTCAGTTTTAAAAACATAAAAATAATTTTCCTCAAACTATTTTTTCCTCAACGGGTTCAAACTGTTCAATCATCAATTAATCATTTTAATTAATTGCTGAACGGTTTGAACCCAGCTCGCGTACCATTTTAATTGGCGAACAGCCAAACCCTTGGGACCTTCTCCAGCCCCGGGATATGGTGAGCCGACATCGAGGTGCCGAACTCCGCCGTCGATATGAACTCTTAGGCGGAACTAGCCTGTTATCCCTAGAGTAGCTTTTATCCCTTAATCTTCGGCCGCGTCTAATGCGGACCATCGGTTCACTATGTTCTGGTTTCCCACCTGCTTGTCATGTACGACTCGCAATCAAGCCAGCTTGTGCCATTACACTATCGGCACGGTTTCCATTCGCGCCTAGCTGACCTTTAAAGTCCTCCGTTACTGTTTAGGAGGATATCGCCCCAATAAAACTGCCCACCAGATACTGTTCCTGTACGTTTTTGCCGTACGGGTTAGAATATGCCACGAGAAAGAATGGTATTTCACTGACGAGTAGAATACAGCCAAAACCGTATCCATCAAACCTCTCCCATCTATGCTACGCAGTATCACAACATACTCAATACCAAGTTGCAGTAAAGCTTCTAGGGTCTTTTCGTCTATCTGCGCTTAACCGGCATCTTCACCGGTATTGTATTTTCACCGGGCTGGTCCCCGAGACAGTTCTCCACTCATTACACCATTCGTGCGCGTCGGAACTTACCCGACAAGGAATTTCGCTCAACGATTCCTACGTTGGACTCTATCTTCATCCTCCACTTGCGTGGGTGGGATGCTTGACGTTGGTCTCTCGTTAATCAAGTACGGACCACACACTATTACTAGTATGTAGGTAGCATTCGAATAATCTAACAACTTTTTAATTCAACTATTTATCTTCTTCTATAACAGTCCCAGTCCTTATGCGCGCGAATAAATTCGCTCGCACAACCTTAGGACCGTTATAGTTACGGCCGACATTCACCAGGGCTTACAACAATCACCATATATATTGCTACATACAACGTCGTCGTTTGACCTTCTGGCATTGGTCAGGTGTCACCCCCTATACATCCTCTTACGAGTTCGCAGGGAGCTGTGTTTTTGATAAACAGTTAGCAGAGATACTTTCGCTGCGCCCCGGGCATCACGCTACGCGCGATGCAAATTAAAAATTAGTAATTACTAATTACAAATTTGATACATAATGCATTCAATTCATAATTCTTAATTGGTCATTAGTAATTGCATCACACAGAGTGTGATGCCTGGGGAAGCCTTATCCCGAAGTTACGGCTGCTTTTTTGCCGAGTTCCTTGGGGACCACTCACCCGTTCGCCTTGGTCTACTCGACCTGACTACCTGTGTCGGTTTACGGTACGGTTTCTCATCTCTATGCCTTAGGAAATTTTCTCGGAAGCGTGCTTTGTCATCTAACCCTGGGCGAACCCAAAGCTCGACATGCATCTGGGATATGCTCATTAAAGAGCTAGGTGGGGATTTGCCTCCACCATATCTGCGATACACGTACCCCAATCCAATAAGGGGCATCACATACTACACTCCGTCCTTCCATCGAACGAGACAAGAAGTACAGGAATATTAACCTGAATTCCATCGCCTGCGGCTTTCGCCATTGGCTTAGGACCGACTAACCCTACTCTGATTGACATTGAATAGGAAACCTTAGTCTTTCGGCGGGCAGGGATCTCACCTGCCTTGCGGTTACTTGTGCCAACATTCTTACTTCCACACGCTCCAGCATGGCTCACGCCTTTACCTTCACAGCAGAGTGGAATACTCTCCTACCACTTCATTTTTCCGAAGAAAAATAAAATCCTCAGCTTCGGTACCATACTTAGCCCCGATTATCTGCGGTGCGAAATCTCTCGATGAGTGAGCTGTTACGCTTTCTTTAAATGATGGCTGCTTCTAAGCCAACATCCTCATTGTCAGAGAAATATCACGTCCTTGAACGCACTTAGTATGAATTTAGGGACCTTAACTTGAGATCTGGGCTGTTTCCCTTTTGACTGACGGAGCTTAGCCCCCGTAGTCTAACTGCCGCGTTCTAACTTCTGGTATTCGGAGTTTGATAGATTTCGCGAGCTTTCGCCCTGTCGAAATCTTCCAGTGCTCTACCCCCAAAAGGAACACGCGACGCTAGCCCTAAAGCTATTTCGGAGAGAACCAGCTATTACCAGGTTCGATTAGCTTTTCACTCCTTACCACAAGTCATCCGAAGACGTTGTACGATCTACCGGTTCGGACCTCCCTCTAACCTTCGTCAGAGTTCATCCTGCTCATGGCAAGCTCACCTGGCTTCGGGTCTTATGTATACTACAAACGCGCTATTAACACTCGGTTTCCCTGCGGCTCGGCGGATTTAACCGCTTAACCAGCAGCATACATAAACTCGTTGGCTCATTCTTCAATAGGCACGCCGTGACGGACAACACCTTACAAACAATTGAGAATTGGAAACTTTCTCTCAATTATTTACACGGTGTTGCCCGCTCCGACTCCTTGTAAGCATATGGTTTCAGGTCTATTTCATCGTCCTTATCGGACTGCTTTTCACCTTTCCCTCACGGTACTAGTTCACTATCGATCTCTATATGTATTTAGCCTTACCGGTTAGTTCCGGCAAATTCCTCCAAGCCATTCGTGTCTTGGAGTACTCAAGAATGACAACGAAAAAGATTTAATATTTTCACTTACAGGGCTATCACCTCCTATGGCATTCCTTTCCAGGAATTTCAGTTAACATTAAATTTTGTAACTTTCTTCGATTAAACGATATTGTCACCTTATGACCCCGAGTATCACTCCCGCCACACATTTGCATGCATCGCGAGAGTGAAACTCGGTTTGGGCTTCTCCGATTTCGCTCGCCGCTACTTACGGAATACTTTTTAGTTTCTGTTCCTCCAGGTACTGAGATGTTTCACTTCCCTGGGTATACTCCGTACTCAAAAGAGCACGGTCATCCTGGTTTACAGGATGGGGTTTCCCCATTCGGAAATTTCCGGATCAAAGGTTGCTAGGCACCTCCCCGAAACTTATCGCAGCCATGCTACGTCCTTCATCGCCATATAGAGTCTAGGCATCCACCATATGCTCTTATATTTCCTATTAGGAAATATAAGAACCACACAACCATTTTACGCTTACACATAAAATGGAAAAACGAATATCGCTCGCATACCGCTACGCAAGCAATATTTTTAAAACACATTACACTCTGTTTCTCATGCGGGTCGAAAAGACCCGAAAACATACTATACGAAATCCGTATAGTATTTCGCATGGAACAGGATTTATTTGTCAGAGATCAGTCGGGCAGTCAAAATTTTTCAACAAAAAAACCGCTTTTTAAGCGGCAAGTAAAACGAAAGAAAACGTTTACTTTTTCCGCCTTAAATTGGGTGTTTTGTTGCTATTCATATCTGTGCGAGCCAGTATATACCAGGGCGAGATCTATGTCAACAGGAGCCTTTGCTGTGCATAACTTCTCTAGTAATCTATGTCATAAAGGTTGTTTTTAAAGGCCATTTTCCCAAAAGAAAAAGCCCCGAGATGGGGCTTTTTCTTTTACTTAAACTTAAATGTTTTAGTGCATTGGGCGAATGCTATCGCGTACTTTTTCAAGTCCGCGAGCGGCAGCTTCTTTGCCACCCAAACCAAATGCGAGTCCACCAGCAAGCGCAAGCATTGCGACAATACCAGTAAAGAGTGTGAAGAGGAACTGCTGCGCAATACCGAGCTCAGAGAGCGCGATGATAAACGCAAAAATCCAGATCGCGTAGCGGGTCATTGTACCCAAAAAATTTGCAGTGTGCACATTGGCTGCCTTCGCAGAACCAGATACGATTTTACCCATCGCATCAGCAATGATAGTAGCAAGCACCAAAATAAGTCCTGCAATAATAACGTGTGGTAAATAGCCGAGCACATCATTTCGTAGAAATGCAGTGACTTGGTAAAGCTTGAGCATTTCAAGTGATGCGATCAAAAATACGATCACGATAAACCACTTGACGATCTCACCGATAAAATAGCCGACATTGAGTCGCATACCTGCACGACCCAAAACATCGTCAACACCTGCACTTGCAAGAAGACCGTCGACTTTGAGTGCACTGATCACTTGTGAGATCGCACGAGCGACCAAAGATCCGAGTACCCATCCAATGATAAAAACTAAAATCGCGACGATAAGATTTGGAACAAACGTGATAAAACCCATCCAAAGATTTTGGAGTGAAGTGGTGAACACGTCAGCCCATGTCTGAATATACATAAAAAACTATGTGGTTCCGCCAGTACCTTTCCCAGCAGAACACTTGCTGATTGCTTAACATAAGCAGTCAGGCAAGAAAATTATTAATAAAACTATTTAAAGTTCGACCTTAAATATCTACCTTAAAGTATACCAATTTTTGGCTACTTTTTTTGGGCTTGTGTGGATAACCCCACTGTGTCAATCAAGGTCGCATGCGGGTAGTCAAAGACGTCCCGGACGAGCTTATCATACATATTGAGCCTATAGAGGAACTCTGGAGTATCAAATATGGCATAGGTGAGCTCGCGGCCGATCTCAGACTCGAGGACTTTAATAGTACGATCAAAAACGCTACGCTTCAGATTGTCTCCCACGAGGAGCACATCCATCCGGGCATCTGAATCAATAAAAATACCTGAAATCACCAAAAGCTTAATCTTGCCTGATTTCTTGAAACGACCGATCAAATCCGCTTGTTTAAGAAAATCACTATTGAAAAGGAGGTTGGCCAATGGCTCAACATACGGGAAGCCTACTTGGAATACAAAGCCAGAGACTCGACGGGAAATCTTTCTAGAAGCGATTTTCTTGGTGCGCTTATTTTTCGTCTCAACAGTGCGGGTCTCTGTAAATTTTTTTGGCTGAATAAATTTGGCTTTTACCAAAGTGTCGATTTCTCTGCGAACTTCCCGGCTTGTCACCCGGGTACGACTCGCGATCTCAGGGAGAGAAAACGCACGCGATTGATTGAGGAGAAAAAGGCGAAGGATTTTCACCCGGGCCTCGCTGCCAAATAGCTTCGAGAGTGTTTGCATGGGGAGAGTATAAAGTATTGGATATAAAGTATCAAGTGCATAAATCACAGACAAAAGCCGCCCCGGCTATATGCCGGGGCGGCTTTCCAAAAACCATGTAAATATTACTTAAGTGTAACTTTACCCACATGTTCTTTGTTCGCCGTCGCTCACAAAGCCATGCAGGCCCCGCCTCGCGCCCGAATTCTTGTGAATTCGGACTAGTGCGCTGCGGCCGAAAAGTGACCTAAAAATAACTTCGTTATTTTAGTGTCACTTTTCCTCCTGCTTCTTCAAGTTTCTTCTTGAACTCTTCGGCTTCAGCTTTCTTCATGCCTTCCTTAAGCATGCTTGGTACGCCATCAACGAGATCCTTTGCCTCCTTGAGTCCGAGCGCCAAGATTTCCTTGACTACTTTCATAACAGCAATTTTGTTCTCCCCAGCGCCAGTGAGCTCCACATTGAAGCTTTCTTTTTCTTCAGCAGCTGGACCAGCTCCAGCACCGCCGGCTGGAGCGGCTGCAACGGCCGCAGCAGATACGCCGAATTTTTCTTCAATCGCTTTCACCAATTCATTGAGGTCGACAACTGACATTTGTTCTACTTTTTCAATAATATCGTTAAATTTATCAGACATAATTTTTATAATTAATTTTGTAATAGTTAGTTTGACTTTGTCTTCGCAACTTCACCGAGCGCAATCGCAAATCGTTGAAGTGGAGATTTGAGTAAGAAGGCAAGCTGTGAGAGCAAGACTTCCCGTGGTGGAATAGTCGCGATTGAAAGCATTTTTACGCTGTCGACATAAGCCCCTTCAAAGATGCCGCCAACGATTTTCAGTGTATCTTTGCCGCGACCGAAGTTGTACACTTCGCGCGCTGGTGCCAAGACATCAGTGCCGTAGGCAATAGCAATCTCACCATCAAGGACTGGCATTTCGCCTGTAATCCCCTTTTGATCAAGCACACGCTTAAGTAGTGTCTTCTTAGCTACTCGGTAGCCGACCGAAGCTTTGTCGAGACTGCGGCGCAAGCCATTACCATCAGCAACCGTGAGGCCATGAAAGTTCACAAAGACGATCGATTGATCCCCTTTGAGCGCTCCCGTAAGCTCATCAACAATTTCTACTTTTTTCTTTTTTGTAAGTGCCATAAATTTTGAGTAATTTAAATACTGATATATTCAGATTACTCACTATTTTTCAATAAAAAATCGACCATTATGGTCGCAGAGGAGAACCTAAAAAGGATCTCGAGTACCTCGGTAGGGCTTATTGTTGGCCTACTGTCTCTGGCGACTAGGGAGATAATAGCACGAGCTAAGTAGTGCGTCAAACCCACGTAAGGTTATAAATACTTCTCATATTTATCATTGTTCACAGTTTCACAGGACTTATTTGGTTCAACATATTTTTCCTCAAGCCAAGAATCAAACCTAAGATACAACTCTGATATTTTCCATTCTCCATTTATTTTCTTAAATATAAATTTATCTATGACTGCGGTACTTTCTTTGCATTCATCTGCACTTGCTCCTAAATAAGCCTGCATCGAATATTTTGTATAAACTTGGATTGTAGATTCATCAATAAATTTCTTACTAATAATCTCCCCGCCGATACCTGCACCAAGCGGTGAGGGAAAATCCACTTTAAATACTTGTGAATCCGGGACAACAAATGCCGATCGAAACACCGGGTAAAGCACACTTATATTTTCATAGCTTGAAGATGAAAAGGTAGTAAAAAATTTTTCAAAAATAGTTTCTTCAATAGATTTCTCAAGAGAAGATTTCGAAATAGCTTTTCTATAGAAAAGTGTCATCTCATAATATAAATCAATAATAGCTTCGATCAATTTATTCTCATCTTCAGGAACGAGAGTTTTCAAATACCCCGCCGCGTCTTCAAATGGGTTCATCGGAAGCGAGGAAATATCAGCAATTGGTTTTTTGTCAAAATATACATACATGTCATCTTGATAATAATAATCACCGAGATATTTTGCTGTAATAGGATCAAAAAGTGATCCGGCGTTATCTTTCACCATGGGTAATTGTAGGTATTTATCAAAATCATGTAGGGTATTTCCACAATTCTCTTTTTCCTCGGCAATTGGGTAAAAATCCTTTTCTTTAGGAAGCTTAAATAATACATAGCAGGAAGTATTGCCATTTTGCATATTCTGATATTTAAACACAAACGACCGAACAAGCTTAAGGGTATATTCTTCCCAAAAATAGTCATTTCTTCCTAATTTATAATCTGAAACAGGGCCATGCCACGTTAGCATGACAACTCCATCCCTATAGTCGATATCATCAAAATCAATCCAGTTACTTTCAGAATTTTCGAGAGTAATATTTGGTAAAGAATTATTTCCAAAACTCAATATCTCATATGAAGTAACTTGGCTAGCCATTTCAACTTTTATAAACAACTCTTCAACCCCATCGCCATTGATATCCTTCTCAAAAAAGTTTTGCTCAAGCACTTGTGTACTATCAAGAGGTGGCACTAAAGAATTTACTTCTTTAATCAGCTTGGGGTTACTACCAACAGTGTAAAAACGATATATGCTTTCTTCTGGTCCTAAGCGGCTATCGGTTGCGTCCTTGGTCTCGACAATAAGTAATAACTCATGAGTACCTACCATTATTTTCTTTACATGAGTATCTACCCCATCAATCTTAAAATGATTTTCGTCATTGAAGATTTCGATTTCTGAGCCGGTATATATTTCTGAAAGTAAGGAATTGTATGTACCTACAGGTTGAGATGAGTTTTTGGGTAGATCAAAAAAAGTGAGTACTACGAAAATAAGGACAAGAGATAATAATAGAAAAATAAGTTTTTTATTAATTCTCATGATTCAATTTTTTCTCTTTATCTGAACTTTTTGTAGCACACTGTCGCATACCAAAATCAGCCTTACTCGACTTCAAAGGAATTGGTTTGCGGCGCAAATGGATCCTCTTCAACTGGAGCACTTTGTTGATAGTGATTGATGAAAACCAAAAGCCCCAGGCCGATAAGAGCCATGCCGATAAGGCGGATAAACATGCGCAAAAAATGCTTGGTGTACATAACAAGATTATAGCAAAATTGACTTCATATTTATTAGTGATTTATGGTTAACATACCAGAATAGCTTACCGTAGGAAAATTTACTCCATCGCTTAATTCTGCTCTTATATAGTAACTTCCCTCTAAGATGCTGGAGGTGTTCCATACATAAGTATCCTCAGGACTATCTTCTTGGGTAGAAGTAATAAGGGTATGATTCCCATTATTAGAATCACTATCTAAATCATAATAAAATGTGATTAAAGCGTTGTCCTCATCATCTTCATCTACCCATTGAAGCATATAACTTTGGTCAGCTGTTGAACTACCAGTTAGAGTAGGACTAATAAAGGTAAGTGCGGGTGATTCATTGCCTTTCGTAAGTTGGAATTTTCCCCATGTTTCTGGTTTTGAGTCCTTACCAGAAAAATCCCGTAAAATAACTTTTATTTTATATCCTTTACCCTGGAGTGTTCCTGGAATATGCCAGGCGTATGTTCTCGTATTCATAAGCAATCCTTCTTCAGTGCCAATTAAATACCATTGATCATCATCAGGCTCTAAGTAATAAAATGAAGCACTTTGAACAACTCCTTCATTCCCTTCGGATTTAATATCATCTGATATCGTATATTGTATTAATTCTGTTTCTTTGTTATCCATTTTTTTATCCGATTCACCAACTACAAAAACGTTTGTAACTTCAGGCTTTTTCTCATCAGGGATTAAATTTGTATAAACTTTTACGCTGGTTAAATTATCATCTGAATTAACATATTTTGTTACATAACTCTCATAAAGAAAGTCAGATACTTTCGCAT
>JACCDY010180696.1_pt1 | contig 11228 bp, 11 predicted proteins | sample 7446391 | NCBI WGS metagenome assembly JACCDY01 (sample SAMN15323451, study PRJNA562643) | freshwater metagenome | isolation source: river surface water | place: USA:Blue River Watershed | collected 2017-08-18
GTGGGTCTGCGCGCCGCGATTCCGCCGTCCTTTCGGTACGATCCGGGCGGTACAAAAAAAGAAAGTACCGCTTCACTGCCTGCGATGAATGTAAACGATTTTGCCACACGCTGGCAAACCGCATTGCATGAAATTTGTGCTATTCCGCCTTCGTGAAGGGGTTTTTTCCCGAGCGCAACTCAATACGTAGCGGTGTGCCGGTCAGCGAGAAGCTTTCGCGAAAATGCTTCTCCAGATAGCGCTTGTAATTGGCGTCGATCGCATCGAGCGCGGTGCCATGCACCACAATGATTGGCGGGTTTTGCCCGCCCTGGTGTGCATAGCGCAGTTTGGGCCGGATCGAGCCCTTGCGGCGCGGCTGCTGATGGTCCACCGCTTCCTGCAGCGCGCGGGTCAGCTGCGGCGTCGGCAGCTTGCGCATCGCGGCCGCATACGCGGCATCGATGGACTTGAGCATCGGCGGAATGCCGGTGCCCTTGATGGCGGAGATGAAATGCATCTTCGCGAACGACAGGAAGGACAGCTTGCGGTCGATCTCGCGCTTGATGTGGTCGCGCTGGTCGGTCGTGAGGCCATCCCACTTGTTGACACCTACCACCAGCGCCCTGCCCGACTCAAGCACAAAGCCGGCGATATGTGCATCTTGCTCCGAGATGTCTTGCTGCGCGTCGAGCAACAGCAGCACCACGTTCGCATCCGAGATCGATTGCAGGGTCTTCACGACCGAAAACTTTTCGATCGCCTCGAACACCTTGCCCTTGCGGCGGATGCCGGCGGTATCGATCAACGTGTAATGCTTGCCGTCGCGCTCGAACGGGATTTCGATCGAGTCACGCGTGGTGCCCGGCATGTCGAAGGCGATCACGCGTTCTTCTCCAAGCAGCGTGTTGACCATGGTCGACTTGCCGACGTTGGGGCGGCCGACGATGGCAATCTTGATGCCGCGGATCTTATCGTCGTCTTCGACCGCTTCCGGCTTGCCTTCGCTGGCCAGATCCAGCGCTTCCGACACCAGGTCGGCCACGCCGTCGCCATGCGCCGCGGAAATCACGTACGGGTCGCCCAGTCCGAGTTCGTAGAAGTCGGCCGTCACCGACGTGTACTTCATGCCCTCGGATTTGTTCACGACCAGCATCACCTTGCGGCCAGCCTTGCGCAGGAAATCCGTGATGGTCTTGTCATGCGGTGTCAGGCCCTGGCGGCCATCGACGATGAAGACCACCACGTCAGCTTCGGCGACTGCCTGCTTGGTCTGCTTGGCCATCTCATGCAGGATGCCGTCCTTGGCCACCGGTTCAAAACCACCGGTATCAATGACCAGGAACGGACGATCGCCGACCCGCCCTTCGCCGTAATGGCGGTCGCGGGTCAGGCCGGGCAAGTCGGCGACCAGTGCATCACGCGAGCGCGTGAGGCGATTAAACAGCGTGGATTTGCCGACGTTAGGTCGACCGACAAGTGCAATGACCGGCTTCATGAAAACTCGTTAAAACGTACGGCAGTAAATGCCGACCCAGACCCTGCGGGCCTCAGTCGGTGGAGACGGCAAGCAGCTTGCCGTCCACGTTCTGCACGATCAGGCTGGCACCGGCCACCACGGGCGTAGCGCGGATCGCGCTGCTGCCAGTGCCGATACGCGCCAGCATCGCGCCTTCTTCGCGCGACAGAAAATGGAGATAGCCATCGCGATCGCCGACCACCACCGCGCGCCCGAAGGACACCGGTGCCGTCAGGCGGCGATTGCCAAGGCTGGTGTTGCGCCACAGGTTGCTGCCGGCATCACGCGAAAAAGCCAGCACATTGCCCTTCTCGTCGGCGGCGAACACATAGCGCTGGTCCATGCCGGGACCGACGTCAGCCGACAGCTCGCGCGCCCAGCGCATCGATCCATTGCCGGCGTCGACGCAGGCGACACGGCCCTGGTACGACGACGCGCAGATATCACGCGACAGCAGCACCGGCATGCCCGACACATCGGCCACGCGCTCCAGTTCGGTCGCGCCGCGCGGCTCGGCAATGGTGGCCTCCCAGCGCGCCACGCCATTCTGAGCAGACAGCGCCAGCAGGCGGCCGGCCGGCAAAGCGACGTAGGCCAGCCCCTCATTGATCACGATGCCCGGCGCTGCGCGCAGCACCAGCGGCGGCGCGCTACGCTGCACGAACCAACGGCGGGTGCCGGTTTCGGTGTCATAGGCGGCGATCAGGTTGTCGATGCTGCGCACGACCACCACGCCACCGCCGATGGCCGGTGGCGACAGGATCTCGGTCGACGCCTGCATCTTCCAGCGCAGCTTGCCGGTAGCGGCATCGAAGGCCATCAACGCGCCATTGGTGCCGCCTACGGCGACAGTATTGCCATCGGTCGCGACGCCGGCGGTAATGCCGGTGCCGGCCTTCGTGCGCCACAGCTGCTTGCCGTTCGCGGCATCGATGCTGACCAGATCGCCGTCGGCGCTGGCTGCATACACCTTTCCGCCATTGACGGCCGGCGACAGGAAATAGTCACCCGCCTTGCCGATGTCCGCGGTCCACAGAATGCGGGTTGCCATCGTCGATTTGAACTGCTGCAGCGGTGCCGGCTCGTTACGCGGCTTCTTGCTGGAGAAAGGATTCATCGACGAGCAGCCGGCGAGCATGCACAGGCTGCCAACGGTCAGCAGGAGCGCGGCCCGTTTGGACAGATGCTTGGATACGGTGTGCAGGGAGCGATGCATGGATGGACCTCGCTCAGGCCTTGCCCGGCGCGCCGCCCAGCGCGTCAAGCTTGAGCTGGATCAGCTGGCGGGCCGGGTTCTTGGCATCGGTCTTGTCCAGCGCAGCCTGATAGGCACTGCGCGCGTCATCGATCTTGTCCATCGCGAACAGGAGGTCGCCCTTGCGGTCGGCGGCCAGTGCCGCAAAGGCTTCCGGCATGTCGACGGACAGCACCTTCAGGCCTTCGTCGTAGGCTTTTTCATCGAGCAGGATGCCGGCCAGGCGCAGGCGGGCGATCGCCTTGTATTCGTCGGCACGACCATGGTCGACCACCCATTGCAGCTGGGCCTTGGCGGCCTTCGCGTCATTGGCGTCATTGGCTGCACGGGCGGCGGTCAGCGCGCCCATCTGGGCATACGGCGTGCCGGCGAAGCGCTCTTCCATGTCGGCGGCGGCACGCGTCACCTTGGCCATGTCCTTCGCTTCGGCGGCTTTCACGATTTCTTCATACAGCACCGCAGCCTTCGCAGCCTGATCGCGCTGGTAATAGCGCCAGCCGGACCAGCCGGCATAGGCCACCAGCACGGCGATCGCCAGCCAGGTCACGAGGTTGCCGTTCTGGTTCCACCATGCCTTGAGGGTGGCAAGTTGTTCTTGTTCTTCGTGGTCGTAAGCCATAGTCGTTCAGATCTTGTAGGTGGACGCGAATGGGAATTCCGCGCTTCGGTTATTCAGTAATTCGGTGGTCCGGCAGTCCGGTGCTGTGTATCAGTGGGTATGGATCTGGCCGGCGTGCAGGTGACCATGGTCATGCTCGTCATCACCGGTGACCTGGTCGATCAGGTAATCCACCAACTGGTCCAGCGGCACGCTGTGCTGGTTGTTCGCCGGGTCCGCGTCGCGCAAATGCTTGACGGTGGCCTGCTGCTTCGCCACCTCATCGTCGCCGAGGATGACTGCAAACGCCGCGCCGCTGGCGTCGGCGCGCTTCATCTGCGACTTGAAGCTGCCCACGCTGCCGGCCGTCGCGCAATGTAGCACAACATCCAGCCCCGCATCCCGGATGCGCTCGCCCACCGTGAAGGACTGCATCCGCGCTTCCTCGCCCTGATGCACCAGATAGACATCGCACTGGCTGCGCGCGAAAGCGCCGCCGGTCGCCTTGAGCAGCTCCAGCAGGCGCTCGACGCCCATTGCGAAGCCGACCGCCGGGGTCGGCTTGCCACCGAAGATCTCGACCAGCGGGTCGTAACGCCCGCCGCCGCAAACTGTGCCCTGCGAGCCGAGCTGGTCGGTGATCCACTCGAACACGGTGCGGTTGTAATAATCCATGCCGCGCACCAGGCGCGGATTGATGGTGTAGCGGATCGCGTTGCGGTCGAGGTAGCGTTGCACGCCCTCGAAGTGCGCGCGCGATTCTTCGCCGAGATAGTCGAGCAGCTTCGGTGCCGCGTTAACCAGTTCCTGCATCGTCGGGTTTTTGGTGTCGAGGATGCGCAGCGGGTTGCTGTGCAGGCGACGCTGGGCGTCGGCATCGAGCTGGTCCCGGTGCTGCTCGAAGTACGCGATCAGGTCCGCACGGTGACGGTTGCGCTCTTCGGCATCGCCGATCGAGTTGATTTCGAGGCGAATATCGGTCAGGCCGAGATCATCCCACAGGCGCTGGCACAGCATGATCATTTCGGCATCGATATCCGGGCCATTGAAGCCGACCGCTTCCGCGCCGACCTGATGGAACTGGCGGTAACGACCGCGCTGCGGACGCTCGTGGCGGAACATCGGGCCGGCGTACCACAGGCGCTTGGGGCCTTCATACGTCAGGTTGTGCTCGAGCACCGAGCGCACCACGCCGGCCGTGCACTCCGGGCGCAGCGTCAGCTCGTCGCCATTCATGCTGTCGGTGAACGAGTACATTTCTTTTTCGACGATGTCGGTCACGGTTCCCAGGCCGCGCGCGAACAGCGCGGTCGGCTCGACGATGGGGGTACGGATTTGCTGGTAGCCGTAGCTGCGCAGCACCGATTGCACGGTGTTCTCGAACAGTTCCCACAGCGGTGCGTCCTCGGGCAGCACGTCATTCATGCCTTTGACGCCGAGGATTTTTTCTTTCTTGGTCTCTGCCATGCTGATTGCGTTATCTGATGGTGTAATTGCGATGCTTACAGCTCGATGCGCGGGCCGGCTGGCCGTCATTGGCCGTAACGAGTTTTTACGTAGTCGAGGACGATGGCCTGAAATTCTTCGGCAATGCGCTCGCCGCGCAGCGTGACGGTTTTCTGGCCATCAACAAACACGGGTGCCGCCGGCGACTCGCCGGTGCCCGGTAGGCTGATGCCGATGTTGGCGTGCTTCGATTCGCCCGGGCCGTTGACGATGCAACCCATCACGGCCACGTTCATTTCTTCGACGCCAGGATAGACGCCCTTCCAGACCGGCATCTGCTCGCGCAGGTAGGTCTGGATGCGGTCGGCCAGTTCCTGGAATACGGTCGAGGTGGTGCGGCCGCAGCCCGGGCAGGCAATCACCATCGGCGTGAACTTGCGCAGGCCCATGGTCTGCAGGATCTCCTGCCCGACCACCACTTCCTTCGTTCGATCGCCACCCGGTTCCGGGGTCAGCGAGATGCGTATCGTGTCGCCAATGCCTTCCTGCAGCAGCACCGACAGGGCTGCGGTTGACGCGACGATGCCTTTGCTGCCCATGCCGGCCTCGGTCAGTCCCAGGTGCAGCGGATAATCGCAGCGCTTCGCCAGTTCGCGATAGACCGCGATCAGGTCCTGCACGCCCGATACCTTGCACGACAGGATGATGCGGTCACCCGGCATGCCGAGTTCTTCGGCGCGATGGGCATTCTCGATCGCGGAGGTCACCAGCGCTTCGTACATCACGGCCTGCGCATCCCACGGATTTGCGCGTTGCGCGTTCTCATCCATGATGCGCGCCAGCAGCGACTGGTCGAGGCTGCCCCAGTTGACGCCGATACGCACCGGCTTGGCGTACTGGTTTGCGACATCGATCATCTGCGCAAATTGCGTATCGCGCTTGGCACCCTGCCCGACGTTGCCGGGATTGATGCGGTACTTGGACAGCGCTTCGGCACAGGCCGGGTACTGGGTCAGCAGCTGGTGGCCGTTGTAATGGAAGTCACCGACCAGCGGCACGTCAATGCCCATCTTGTCGAGCTGCTCGCGGATGTGGGGCACCGCAGCCGCCGCTTCCGGCGTGTTGACAGTGATGCGCACGACTTCGGAGCCGGCGCGCGCAAGATCCTTCACCTGAATCGCCGTGCTAATCGCATCGGCGGTGTCGGTATTGGTCATGGATTGCACCATCACCGGCGCGCCACCACCGACGCGCACTTCGCGCGATCCATAGCGGACCACCGTCTGGCGCGTGATGCGGCGCGCACCGGGGCCCGACGGAATCGGCGTCGCGTCTGGGAGGCAGTTCGGTTTGAGCACGGTGTTCATCGCAGTGCCATCTCGTCAGTTCATCACTTCAGGTTCAGCTTGGCGACGTTGTCGCGCGTGCCCGGCTTCAGGCTGACCGGCTGGCCACGCAGCTTCACGTCGACGCCGGCTGCATTGCCGACTACCAGGATCACCGGCTCCGTCACTTCGATGCGCTCTGTGCCGCCCGCTTTCATCAGGCGCGACACCAGCTTGCGCTCGCCGTTCTGCGTCAGCACTTCGACCCACGAGTCTTCGCGCAACTTCAGCTCCAGCGCGCGTGCCGGGTCGATGTTCGCAGCGAGCGCCGGCAAGGCTTTCGCGGGCTCGGCCTTGGCCGTGCCGGATGCCGGAGCGACAGGCACCGGCGCAGCAGGTGCGTACACTTCCGCCTCTGCCGGTGCCGCCTTACCCGGTGCTGCAGCATTCTTGGCGGCCGGCGCTGCCGGTGCCGTAGGTGCGACCGGCTTGCTCGCTGCCTGTTCCGCAGCGACTTCGGGCACCGCTTCGGATACCGGCGGTTCGGTCGTGGCTGACGAGGCCGTGATCGCGTCACGCGCCGCCGAAAAGTCCAGACTGGGCACATGCAGCCAGTCATTGCGCCAGGCGATATACGCCAGCATCCCGACGAAGATCAGGACCACAGCCGCCAGGCCGGACAGCTTGTTGGCGCTGCGGCGGTGGCTGGTCGACGGTGCGTAACGGCGGCCATTGAAGCCGGGTTGCGGCAGCGGACGGCGCATCACCATCGGGCCCAGCGCCGGATTCGGTTCATGCGCGACCATGGCCAGCAAGGGCTCGGGATCCATGCTCAGGGTCTTGGCGCACGAACGAATGAAGCCCCGGGTCGTCGCCATGCCTGGCAACGACCCGAAATCGTTCGCCTCGAGGGCGATCAACTGGCGCGGCGCAAGCTTGACGCGCGCCGCCAACTCTTCGATCGTCAGGCGCATTTCAAGACGGCGTGCGGCCAGTAATTCACCGGGCAGCTGGCCCGGCGCCTCAGGCTCGGCGGGCGAATCAGCCTCTGTGGCGGCAATTTCAGCAGCCGATACACCTTCAACAGCGCCGGCCTCGGTGGCACGGGCTTGCAGGGCGTCGGACGACGCCGGGCCGACGCCTTCTTGCGCGGCCGCAGGCGCCGCCTCGTGCTTGCCATCGGCGGCCGCTGCGTCCTTCGCAGCATTCGCCTCTGCTACAGCAACGTCGGCAGCCGGCGCCGCGGCATCGGCGGTTGAAGGCACGTCGCTATTTGAAACCTGTGCGTGATCGTTGTCTTTAGTGCTCATCAGATTCACCACGGAGGTAAGCCTGCAATTGCTGCGATTCCGGGAAGCGGCGTCGCCATTGGGTCAGCAGGCTCTGTTTGGCCGCTTCGTCGCCGAGCACGCGCTCGACGCGGACAGCCATCAGGAAATGTTCAGGGGTGGCATCACGGCTGGCGATCACGCGTGCAACATGATGGCGCGCAGCGATGTAATCGCCACGCGCAAAGGCAAGTTGCGCCAGGCCATCTTGCGCAGTGACCAGCACCGGGTCCAGTGATGACGCGCGCACCAGATTGGCCTCGGCCGTGCGCGCATCACCGGCGCGCAAGCTGCACAGTCCGGCATTGGCCAGTGCCGTGGCCGGCGATGCATAGCCGCGCTGCGCCAGTGCTCGCTCGAAGTAAGGCAGTGCGCGCTGCGGGTCGCCCGACTGGCAGATCAGCCAGCCCAGGTTGTTGAGCAGGCGCGGATTGTCGGGCTCGATGCGCACCGCTTGCTGCAGGCTTTGCTCACCCTGTTTCGCGTCGCCCATCTGCATCAGTACCAGGCCTTTGAGGCCAAGCGCGTCGGCATGTGACGGCTGCGCATCCAGCGCAAGGCCGATCTCGGCCAGCGCGAGGTCCATGCGGCCATCGGCGTAATAATTTGACGCGAGTTCCACGCGGATATCGGCGCGGCGCCCCGCATCGGCGCCCCGCCCGACGGGCTGCGTCGACGCACAACCCGCCATCACCGCCGCCAGTGCCAGCGTGAAGGCGATGCGGCGCAGGCGCACAGCCGGGCCCGTCATACGGGGATCTCCACGATGCGACCGAAGTCCTTGCCGTATTTCTGCTGGTAGGTCGTCATCTTCTGCATGCGTTCCTGCACGCGGGTGCGGTCCTGCACTTCGCCAGCCAGCTGGCCGCAGGCGGCATCGATGTCGTCGCCACGGGTCTTGCGGATGGTGGTCACGACGCCGCCATCCATCAGCACTTGCGCGAAGGCCTTGATGCGCGGATTGTTCGAGCGCTTCAGGCCGGACTCGGGGAAAGGATTGAACGGAATCAGGTTGAACTTGCACGGCACGTCGACGACCAGCGCCAGCAGCTCGCGCGCATGCACATTGGTGTCGTTGACGCCGTCGAGCATGCAGTATTCGAAGGTAATGAAATCACGCGGTGCATAGTCGAGATAGCGCTTGCACGCGGCCAGCAATTCCTTCAGCGGGTATTTCTTGTTCAGCGGGACCAGCTCGTCACGCAGCTTGTCATTCGACGCATGCAGCGATACTGCCAGCGCCACCGCGCAATCGCCTGCTAGCTTGTCGATCATGGGCACCACGCCGCTGGTTGATACCGTCACGCGGCGACGCGACAGGCCATACGCGTTATCGTCCAGCATCAGCTTCAGCGCGGCGACGGTCGGCTCATAGTTCAGCAGCGGCTCGCCCATGCCCATCATCACGACGTTGGTGATCTGGCGCTCGCCCTTCGGGCCGGCGGGAATGCCCTTGGCCTGGCGCAGCAGACGCTCGGCCATCCACAGCTGACCGATGATCTCGCCGACGTTCAGGTTGCGTGAAAAGCCTTGCTTGCCCGTCGAGCAGAAACGGCAGTTGACCGCGCAACCGGCCTGCGTGGATACGCACAGTGTGCCGCGATTCTCTTCGGGGATGAAAACGGTCTCGACGGCGTTGCCATTGCCGACATCGAGCAGCCACTTGCGTGTACCGTCGGAAGACGTATTGTCGCTGATGATATGGGGAGCGCTGATGACCGCATGGGTCTTGAGCTTCTCGCGCAGGGATTTGGCGAGATCGGTCATCGCATCGAAGTCGGACTCGCCGAATTGATGGATCCAGCGTTGCAGCTGTTTCGCGCGGAAAGGCTTCTCCCCGAGCTCACCGCACCAGCTGATGAGCCCTTCAGGTTCCAGGTCCAGCAAATTGGTCGCTGTCGCCATGTTCGGTCTCTCGGTGCGGTCGGGGTTACTGTACTTCGGTGCTGCCGTTGACGTTACCGGGCGCATTGCGCCCGGCAGGGTCGATTTACCGCAGATTAACGCGAGTAGACGTTGAGCGCCGGGAAGTAGTAGGCGATCTCGACGGCGGCCGTTTCCGGAGCGTCGGAGCCGTGCACGGCGTTGGCGTCGATCGAATCAGCGAAATCGGCACGGATAGTGCCCTTCTCGGCCTTCTTCGGATCGGTTGCGCCCATCAAGTCGCGGTTCTTCAGGATCGCGCCTTCGCCTTCGAGCACCTGGATCATCACCGGGCCGGAAATCATGAAGTCAACCAGATCCTTGAAGAAAGGACGCTCGCGGTGGACGGCGTAAAAGCCCTCAGCTTCAGCGCGCGACAGGTGGGTCATGCGCGCAGCGATGATCTTCAGGCCAGCGTTTTCGAAACGCGAATAGATCTGGCCGATCACGTTCTTCGCGACTGCGTCAGGTTTGATGATCGACAAGGTGCGTTCGATTGCCATGTTCAAAAACTCCAATAAAATGAATGGGTTAGGGATACGAAAGGGGTTAGTGCATGAAATCTGATTAGCCCGAGATTCTAGCATGAAAGCGCATTTTCAGGGCTTTCCAAGGGTTTTCAGCTAATCCACGAACCGCTGCCGACGCCGCACGGTCCCTTGATTCCTGGTGGTGGACGCCCCATCTGGATCTCGGGTAAATTAGCGATTTGACAGTCTGCAATACCAGCCGGCTGTTTCCAATTTCATACGGAGGATGCATGAACCAGCCTTTCCCGTCCTATTACGGCGACGCAGGCGAACTACGCGCCGTACGCAACCGCGTGCTGCGCAACACCTACTGGCTGCTCGCCCTGTCGATGATCCCGACCGTGCTCGGCGCGGCGCTCGGCGTGCAAATGCACTTCAGCTTCTTCGCCGCCAGCCCCTTCATCGGCTTCCTCGTGTTCATGGCCGTGGCCTTCGGCTTTTTCTGGGTGATCGAGCGCACCAAGAACTCGGCGATGGGCGTGGTCGCCCTGCTGGGCTTCACCTTCTTCATGGGCCTGATGCTGTCGCGGATGATCGAGAGCATCCTGCACTTCAGCAACGGTGCACACCTGATCATGACGGCCTTCGGTGGCACCGCGCTGGTGTTCGCGACGATGGCTTCGGTCGCCACCACCAGCAAGCGTGATTTCTCGGGCCTGTCGTCCTGGCTGTTCGCCGGTGTGATCGTGATCCTGCTCGCCGGCGTCGCGAACATCTGGCTGCAACTGCCGGCAATCCAGATCGTGATTTCGATGGTGGCCGTGGCGATCTTTTCAGCCTACATCCTGTTCGACGTGCAGCGCATCATCAACGGCGGCGAGACCAACTACATCACCGCCACGCTGGCGATCTACCTCGACCTGTACAACGTGTTCGTGAACTTGCTCGCACTGCTGGGGATCTTCGGCGGCGAACGAGACTAAGCACCTTGCCATAGCAGCAATCAAGCCTCTTCAAAAAGCCCGCACCAACCTGCGGGCTTTTTTTGCGGTCGACACCTGTTCAAAGCCTGCCATCAGGAGCAAACACGCGATCGATCGTTGAAGCCGTGAGCACGGTGTCGATCCAGCAATCAAGTTCGTCCTCCCTGGCTTGGGCGAGCTTGTCGGGCACCCAGACAGGCAAATCGCCAAAGCGCATTTTCAATTGGCGCAACAATGCTGATGACTTGCCTTGTTGCATCCCTTGTTGCATCCCATGTTGCATCCCTTGCTCCAGGCCCTCTTCCTTGGCCAGTCGTTCAATCGATGTCACGTAGCGCATGCTCAAGTCCTCCTCTAACGTCAACACAGTCTGCCGAAATCGCCTGTCATTTTCCTTGGGCA
>JACCDY010724841.1_pt1 | contig 11227 bp, 12 predicted proteins | sample 7446391 | NCBI WGS metagenome assembly JACCDY01 (sample SAMN15323451, study PRJNA562643) | freshwater metagenome | isolation source: river surface water | place: USA:Blue River Watershed | collected 2017-08-18
TACCCACCTCACTGTCTGAACAAACTGCGAAGCTATGCATTGGAAGAACACTCTCTTGTGTCCACTCAGTTAAAGTTTGAGAAAGTAGCGAAAGTGATGGGACAAGAAACAAAACTCTGCCGCCTTTACCAACAACCTCTTCTGCCAAACGTAGTGCTGTAAACGTTTTACCCGTACCGCAAGCCATAATGAGCTTGCCTCTGTCAGCAGTTTCTAAGCCATAAGTTACGCTTTGAATTGCATTACGCTGATAGTCACGAAGACTCTTAGCTTCTTTTAATTGAACTTCTTTTTTCTTAAATGTTTCGGCCCAATTAATTTTGCTATTTTCGAGGTCGCTGAGAGTTATCTTTTGGGTTGGCGTATTTTGCCCATGCATTGCATCATCAACATGATGACTTACGTTATCTGTAGTCAAAATTAACAAACGTTGTGTAAATGGTTTTTTACCCGAAGCAGTAAAAAACGAGTCTATATGACGTTTGTAAATTGTAGTTTCAGAATCGTAAAATTTCGACTGGATAGCGTGGTACTGATCAGTCTGTTTTGTTTTGGCAACAAGGTCGATTCCTGTATCAACTCCTGGATCAGTGTTACCTTGCTCTATCCAATATTTGCGCCAGTCTTCCCATAGCCACACTTGCTCATACAAGTCTTTATATTTAGGCTCATTTTCGAAGTAAATTTTGCACAGATTTTCAAAATAATTACCTTTTTCTCGCTCTGTTTGTGATGAAACGCGGAAAGTATCTAGAACATCTGTTAGTGCAGTCATTTTTGCCAATATTGATAATTTTTAATAGTTATTAGATTAACACGCGAGCCTCTTCTAATTTACTATTTTCTTTGTTAAATAAGGCTTTTTCTCAAGCGTCCTTTAACTAGACGCTTCATTTAATTTACTAACTCTCGTATGTATTTTTCTCGCAAAGTCATCTTTTTTTCATAATTGCTTTGCTTAATCATCCAAACCACATCTTGACTGTAACCCTCAAGATTCTTTCTAGCTCTTTTGGCCAAATTGGGTAATCCAATGATTCTTGCTGTATTAATCGTTGCATTGATTAAATATCCTTCGTGTAAGTTAAATTTATCTAACTGATGGGCCTGTATTTGTACAGGCACCAACATACTCATAATTACCGCACCACTAACCATTACGCCCTCGCTTTTTTGTCTTATTACGCACTTTATGAGCCGACTAGCTCATTAATTGAGCTAGTATTTAGATATTCTGATTACACCTTGAAGAAATCTAGATATGAGCCAACTTGAGCGCCTACAGAAAATCAACCAAATGATCCTTGAACGCACAAGCGTTCCTGTTAATGATTTCCTTCAAGAACTAGAAATCTCTTTAGCCACCTTTAAAAGAGATTTAGAAAAGCTTAGAAGTAACTTCAATGCTCCCATCTTTTATGACCATGACTCAGGTGGCTATAAATTCGACAAACCAAATGCAGGTAAAAAGTTTGAGCTTCCTGGAATGTGGTTTGATGAGTCTGAGGCAACCGCATTAGTACTCATGCAACACTTACTCTCAGGACTAGATCAAGGCGGGCTTATTGGTCCGCACATTGCACCCCTAATGAGCAGAATCGATGCAATTCTTGGTAATGGCGAGACGCCATCTAAAGAATTAAGAAAACGCATCAAAGTATTGGGGATGGGATCAAGAAAAACCCCTATTAAAAACTTCGCAGATTTTGGCAGAGCTTTATTAAATAGAAATCGAATACAGATTAGCTATTACGCAAGAAGCACAGACAAAGAATCTGAACGGGAAATATCTCCTCAATCATTAATCTACTACAGAGACAATTGGTATTTAGATGCTTACTGTCACTTAAGAAATGATTTAAGAAGTTTTGCTGTTGATGGCATCAGAACCTGCAAAGTCCTTGATAAAAAGGCTACAGATATTTCTAGCAAGGAATTAAATGAATACTTTGCCAATAGTTATGGAATCTTTTCTGGTAAAGCCACAAAGAAAGCACGCTTACGCTTCACCGCTGAACGAGCTAGATGGGTATCTACTGAAACTTGGCATCCCAACCAAGTTGGAAAGTTTGATGATGAAGGTAATTACATTCTTGAATTTGAATACAACCAAGAACCTGAATTAGTCATGGATATTCTGAGGCATGGCTCTAGTGTTGAAGTGCTTGCACCACAATCGTTAATTAACCATGTGCAATCAGAGCTAAAAACTGCACTATCTCTTTATAAGTAAAGATTCACGGAAAACCACAATGACAACTTATCAATTCAACATCGTGCTAGAGGACTATGAATTCTTTGCTCTTGAAAACGCTTTAAATCGTCTTTGTAATGAAGTTAAAGAAGAAACTGGAATTGAGTGTTTTGATCCAATCACCCAAGAACCTAGACATGTGTACGGACAGATCCTCACTAGGATGAAAGAGTCAATCAAGAATATGGAATTACGAAGTACCTCAAGTTTTATTCCCAAATAATAAGGAGGCCACATGTTAGGTTGGCAAATAATTATTAGAAAAGAATCCGCTGAAACTTCACTTGCCTCATGGACAACAGGACTGGGTGGTACAGATTGGCTAGATGCCTTAGTAAAAGAAGGTAAGTCTAAAGATTTGGGTGGAAATGGTTACCCAAATAGCTACTCTGCTAAAGCAAATGAAATACTGCCCTTACTGACAATTGAGTCTATTAATTCAATTGGTGGCGGCAATACAAGATTAAAGTCAGATCAAATATTGTCTTGTGCCAATGATGAAACTTTAATTATTGAAGCGTGGGATCAAAGCTGAGCTATGAAGCGTCTAGTTAAAGGACGCTATACGCCAATTGCCTCATATTTCTGTTTAATTAACCATAAAACATATTCCAACTCTGACTTACTTTTCAGAGTCAAGGTATAGAAATTGCCCTTTACTCCACTACTCCAAGTGAATTCTTTCTTTTCGGACATATTTTTAGGATCATCCAATTCAAAGTAGCCTGAAGATTTTGTCGTACCGTCAGTGTAAATATTTCCTTGGCGAATATTAATGGTTAGGCTATTTTTCAAAAAGTGAACAAAACAAATTGCCGTGTTATCACGCTTGATACTTATGTAATGTTTTTTTACTGAGTAACCTACATCAGCAAATTCTGAAAAGTATTCTTTGATCTCATTCCACATTGCCAAACATTCGGCATTTGTTTTAGCAGTATGATCAACTTCGTCTAGCACTTTAATTTCTGATGAAACAGTTGAAATCTCTGTATTCGTTGCACTAAATTTCTCAATACTTTCTTTAGACGTTGGACGATGCTGATCTAGTGCTATTAGATCGTTTCCATATCGTCTAATTTCCCACAACTCAAAGGGGACATCTCTAAAATTAACGCTATTCTTTTGGTAACTGTTAAAAGCTGGTGAAATAAAAACTACCTTTGACTGAGTCCAATCGACATCGTTTTTTCTAAGGCTTTTACCTGTTCGCTCTTGATACTCCAAAACAAAGTCAGCTTTCTTTTCCAGCATCTTTGATAGATATGCGTAACCTTGATCTACTACGGAATAACTATTTCCGCGTTTGTATTCAATAATCACAAAAGCGGCATTCTCTTCGTCATAAGCCAATGTGTCGATTCTGAACTCATCTATAGCAAACTCTGAGGCAACAAATTCAAGATTAAACAGCGAGCTGAGGTTCGCTTCCACTAGCGATTGGATATCTTTCTCCAAATCAAAAGATACTTTATCTAGAGGCACCAAATTATTACTGTTTAATTTATATAGATCCATGTGTGAATCTTATCTTATATGTGTAGGCTATCAACAAGTTTATTCAAAAGATCTAACTAGCTCAATATTTGAGCCACCGAGTCCCGATAATGAAATCATAAATGTTATTGAGGATGGTGCCATGAGAGATTACACATATTTAGGCGGTGCTCGATTTACAGTAGCCAATTTATTTCGTAGCTTGCGATTTGATATTGATAGGCTAGATATGAGCTGGGTCGATGGAGAGAAACCTGAATTTACAAGAGGGTTACGCATTGTAGATAACGATGAAGTTAATACTATCACCCTTGATGGCGAGGATGGGGACAACTTAATTTATAGCCTGACTTATATTTTTAGCAAAGAGGATGGTGCAGATAACTTTAGAGCTGCCACTGATAATTATCTAATCGTGGCTCTGGAGACTAAAGAATTTTTAATAACAAACCAAAAAAAAGACCCCCAAGGGAAATCTGAAGTAACTGAATCAATCATTCATTAATTTATTTGAAAAGCGTTCTTTATTTAGATACTTCATTTTTGGATTTTCACAGAATCTTTAATGCTCAGCTCGAAAGCATAATCAATCATTTCTGTTGCAACATCTGAGATAAATTTTGGGGAAGGAATAATTCCAACCCTTCCTAAGTCAAGCCTATCTGAATCCCAGCATGTCTGAATAGTGGCATTGGTTGATACATCGCCACCTGAGTGATGTCGTATAGCAAAACATAAGTCATCTAATTGAGAGTCATTGAGCTGAAATAAGTCGCCATTCATTCCATAAGCAAACTCTGCACCACGCTCACCATGACCGAGATCACGCCCATCACTCCATCTACAACTGTCGTGCAAAAAAGCAAATAGCTCAACTACCAATAGATCGGCTTCACGCCTTTTGGCTATGTACTTACCATGGTGAAAAACTCTAGCCCAATGATTGGCCCCATGTATGCCATGCCAATCAATCTTAAATTGGCTCTGCAATTGCTTTAACAATGTATTTCGGCAATATTCCATTATCTGAATTTTATAACCGTCCCGTAACTAGACGCTCATCAAGCGTGGATGTTATTTAGAGAATATTTGAAACCAGAAAGTTCCAATAAAAAAGGTGTCGCTAGGACACCTTTGATTTGCTTGGTTTATCGCAATGTTACAGAACTGTAAAAGTCCTCTGTAACAGCGTTTTCAATCCTCTGCTCTACCGACTGAGCTACCAGGCCAAGAAACGAGGATTATATACGAAACCTTTGATTAAACCCCAAAATCTAGATTAGTCGCCCTTGTAAGAGCTCACATCAATACCCAAAGCCTTCAACTTTCGATAAAGATGTGTTCTCTCTAAGCCTGTTTTTTCAGAAACTTTTGTCATACTGCCAGCAGCCTCTGCTAGGTGGTACTCAAAATAAGCTTTTTCAAATAAATCTCTGGCTTCTCGTAATGGCAAATCTATATAACTAAGATTAAATGTCTCGGCCCCCGCTAATTGTGGGGCTGAATTTTCCTGCGGCTTTAAAGTTGCTGTATTTGCAGGTTGTGACTCTACCTTAGCTGGCGTGGCAAATAAATCTTTAGGGGGCGCCTTTTCTAGGGCCTGCTCAACTGTTTTCAGTAATTTTTGTAAAGCAATTGGCTTTTCTAAAAAATTAACAGCTCCAATACGCGTAGCTTCTACTGCTGTATCAATTGTTGCGTGCCCAGACATCATAACCACAGGCATAGTTAGTTGACCGTTTGAAGACCATTCTTTCAAAAGAGTGACGCCATCAACATCTGGCATCCAAATATCTAACAGAACTAAGTCGGGCTCAAGGTTCTCTCTTGCGTTTCTGGCTTCTTGGGCATTTTGCGCAGACACCACCGAATGACCTTCATCGGTCAAAATCTCATTGAGCAACTCTCGTATGCCCATTTCATCATCAACAACCAAAATACTTGCCATAACTTACTTTACTCTACTAGTTGACTGAAATATATAGAAACCTCTGCACCTATAACTTGATTTTCATCCATGCGGTTTCTTAGCTCGATTCTCGCACCATGTTCATCGACAATTTTTTTAACCATTGCCAAACCTAAGCCAGTTCCCTTAGCCTTAGTGGTCACATATGGCTCAAATGCTCTACTCAAAATTCTTGGAGCAAACCCCGTGCCAGCATCAAGTATGCTTAACTTAACAATACCCGGTCCAGCATTTGTGCTTTCAGGATATGGCAAGAACTCCGTTTTTACTAATATTGAAAACTGATTATTTTGGTGCGCCTCCACACTTGCATCAATACCGTTTTGTATTAAGTTATGAACGACCTGCCTGATCTGTGTTGCATCAGCCAAAATTAATGGGCAGGATGCATCTAAATCTGCCTTAACAGGACTACCCTCATAAAGCCCCAAAACATCTATGACCAAATTGTTGACTGACAAGCTTTGTAAATTAGCTTCTGGAGTTTTAGCAAAATCCCTAAAGTCGTTCACCATTTGTTTCATTGCTTGAACTTGTGCAACGATAGTTGAAGTGCTTCGCTCTAAAAACTCTTGCTGACTTGAATCCAAGTGCTCTTTTAGTTTTAACTGCATTCTTTCTGCAGATAGCTGAATCGGTGTTAGCGGATTTTTAATCTCATGAGCGAGTCGCCTTGCAACCTCACCCCAGGCAATTGACCTCTGCGCCGTTATCACCTCAGAAATATCATCAAACACAACAATGTGTAAGTTGCTTGGTAAGGTTGTGCCCCTGACCAGTAAAGTGATTCCGTTTTCATGATGCGTATCTATAGCCGTAGGGTCATCTAAGATAATTTGCTTTTGCCAATGCACGGAATTGTCAGCGCTTGAAATCTTATGCTCGTTAAAAGCATCTTTAATGGCTGCTTCAAACTTTTGTAATCGCTCTAAATGCCCTAAATTCTTTCCAATTAAATTATCCAAAGATGTACCAAAAATTCTTGATGCACCAGGATTTGAAATAACTAATTGATACTTAGCATCTAAAACGCAAACACCAGCAGTCAAATTTGATAAAACACTTTCTGAAAATGCTTTGGCATCCTCAAGAGAATTTCTGGCTTCCAATAATTGCCGAGTCATCACATTAAACTGCTTTGTTAATAACCCAAGTTCATCACCAGTATTAATTTCAGGTTTTGGAGAAAGGTCGCCCTCTGCAACCGCCTTAGTACCCTTCAGCAACATAATTAAGGGGTAGGCTAATTGTCTGCCTAGTAACAATGCCAAAGTCATGGCTATGAACAAAGCCAAGAACAATGTGATTGTTAGGGTGCCGATATACATTTTTCTGAGGCCAGTTCGACCCAGAGCTTTTTCCTGATACTCAACATAAGCTTCTTGAACTGCTAACGCGTTATTACTTAGGTTTACCGGCATCTCTTTAACCAATAACAAGAACTTGTCTTCTGACTGTTCTCGCAGGTTAAATGCCCCCAAATTATTTGAGCCGATTAAAACAACCGGCATAACTAATTTAATGGTGTACGAGGTTTTATTAATAGCTTGGTTAGGCTCATCTACCTGAGAAAAATAACCTAAGGATTTAGCTTGTTGTAATTTGTCAGCTTGAGCCATTTCTGAAACATAAGAACTCAAATCTAGACTTGCACTAGAAACAACTTTGCCTGCACTGGTAAATAACGTGACTTCTTGAATATGAATCAACTGTCGTTGGCGCGACAACACCAAAGTCATACCACCATCACCAGAAGATCTTGATGCAGACTGAATCTGATTGGCTAAATCTCGGCCCTTGACCAATAAATCAGCTTTGGCTGTCTCTATTGTGGTTCGTCCCAAATTTAAGCCGGCTTCGAGTGCCTTTTCAACCTTAACGTCAAACCAAGACTCAATACTGCGTGACACGAACTGCAATGACACGCCATACAAAATTGCCCCTGGCAACACGCCCACCAAGGCAAAAAACATTGCCAACTTAGCAACAAGTCTCGCACCAAAGTACTTTTGCCGCCACCGAATAGCAATACTTGTTATCAAAACAATAATCACCGCAAGAAAAACAATGCCGACCAAAATATTTGCGGCGTATAGCCATGCAAAATACTCATCAAAGAATGAGGTATTCGCTGAGGCAACAGCTAAAAGCCCCAATAAAATTAACGCTAGAAATACAACAATCCCAACTAAGAATGGTTTGGCTAACAACTTCAGCATGATTACTGGCCACCCAAAGCTTTAAGGGAAAAATCGAAGCGATGCCACTCACTTTGTAAATTCCACGACTTGGAGTTAATCGCGTTCACCTGAAATGGCTTAGCCAATTGATTCGTATCTAAGCGCATGCGTATTGAAGCTTGGTATGTTTGTGCAGGATCTAAAAGTCCAGGCTCTATGACTACCCAGTCTTCCAACGTTTTAACTGCAATTAATGCTTGCTTGAGTGACGTGGCGCTGAAACTGAAGTTACCTAAAGTAACTCTATATTGGTTAGTTAAAGCTTGGTAAGAAATCTTTGAAACTCGCTGAGCCTCAACTAATTTGGCATCAAACCAATACCATCTAGATTTTGTGACATAGAAATCTGTCACAAAATGCAAGGTGACGCCCTTATTAACTAATTGCTCAAGCGTTGGGTTCAGTTCTAGAGCAATATCAGCATTTAATGCCCAAGATTTATCTTGTTGCTGAAGGCCAACTTTTTTAAAGATGATTTGATCTGCGCGCACACTCTCCATCGATGCAATCATCGAGAATGTAATTACAAATATCAGCCTTAATATTGGATGCATGCGTATTGGTTATTACTTTTTTTCTTTCTCAAACAGGGCATAAAAGAAGCCATCGTGCTCTTTAGATGGCAATATTTGTCCTGGGGCATCTAATCGTAACGCATTTGGCATAGAACTCAACCACCAACGTGCTTGTAACTCCCCCTCTTCAGGAAAAACCGAGCATGTCACATATAACAACTTGCCTCCGGGTTTAAGCAACGACCACAGAGACGTTAATATTTTTCTTTGCATTACCTGTAAATTTTTAATATCTACTTCTTGGCGTAAATACGTGATGTCTGGGTGTCGCCTAACAATTCCGGAAGCGGAGCAGGGCACATCCGCCAAAATAGCATCATATTGCTCACCATCAAACCAGCTTTTCGGTTCTGATGCATCACCTACTAAAACTCGAGCATTTTGTAACTTCAAACGATCCAAGTTTTCTTGAATTCTTTTGGCTCTTGCAGGATCAATCTCTAATGCATCGAGTTGAACATCAAATAATTCTAGTAACTGAGCTGTTTTTCCACCTGGCGCGGCGCACGCATCCAATACCTTAGTTCCTGGTTGAAGGTTTAACAAGGCACCAGCCAATTGAGCGCCCGCATCTTGAACAGAACAGGCCCCCTCAAAAAAACCAGGAATTTGATTTACTGGGACAGGGGCTGTCAATTCAATCGCATTCTTTAGCTGAACCCCTGCAATTGAGCTGATTTTTTTATGCCAAAGACCAGCATCATTAAGCTTGTTTAAATATAAGTCTTGTTGCCCTATGGCAATCTGCCTTTGATTAAGTCGCAACGTAAGAGGCGGCCGAGCCTTGGAAGATTTAATAATATTTTGAGCTTGCTCAGAATATGCATGTTTAATTTTTCGCAACCACCAATCAGGATAAGAGGGGTTGTTGTCTTCAGATATCTCTTGATATAAGTTTTCGTTTCTTAGAACTCTGCGCAATACGGCATTAATTAAGCCTTTTGCATAAAACAAGTTTTTATCTAAATGGCAAACGTTGACCGCTTCATTAACTAGCGTGTGCGTTGCATACATGGGCTCACAATCTTTTTCGGGCACCAAAGCAATGGCTGCCCATAAAACGTAGAGAGTTAAACCTGGTGGAGTTTTTTGTACATACTGATTAAGAACCTCCTGAACCCAATAGCCCCGCCTTAAAGCCTGAAACGTAATACTTTGAACCGCTGGGCGTAGGCCTAGTGGAACTATTTGTATGGCGGAGGTTAAAGATGTGCCGTCCTGAACCTCTTGTAATACTTTAGCTGACTCAAAAAGCGCTTTTGATAGGCTTGCGCCTTGTGGTTTATTTTCAGACAGGGTACGTTCCAGTTCTTGCCATTTCCATCAAACGCGAGACTCTGTCATCGGTTGGTGGGTGTGTTGAAAAAAGACCCGACAATCCTCCGCCAGAGAGTGGGTTCATGATCATCATTTGCGCTGTTTCTGGGTGATTCTCAACCGCATTAAATGATCTATCGCTAGCATAACGGTGTATCTTTTCTAACGCCATCGCAAGCGACTCTGGATCACCGCTAATTTCTGCGCCACCTCTATCAGCCTCATACTCGCGGGCACGCGAGATTGCCATTTGTATAAGACTTGCAGCCAAAGGAGCCAGTATGGCCACCAAAATGCTAGCTATTGGATTCGATGGGCGCCCCTCAGAATCTCTACCACCAAAGAACATTGCAAAATTTGCCAGGGCAGATAATGCTCCCGCCATCGTGGCAGATATGGTTGAAATCAAAATATCACGATGCTTCACATGCGCTAACTCATGCGCCATCACTCCACGAATTTCTCTCTCAGAGAGTATTCGTAGAATTCCGGTTGTCGCGGCAACCGCAGCATTCTCAGGGTTGCGACCAGTAGCAAATGCGTTGGGTGCATCTTCTTCAATTAGATAAACTTTTGGCATGGGCAGCCCAGCCTTACCCGCAAGCTCTTTGACCATTCGATAAAAATGGGGCGCGGTCACCTCATCTACTTCCCGCGCATTCATCATGCTAAGAACCATCTTGTCGGAGAACCAATAGCTGAAAAAGTTCATGCCAAAGGCTAAAAGCAGCGCCATCAACATGCCTTGTTCACCACCAATCATTCCGCCAACAACAATAAATAGGGCGGTGATACCTGCCATCAATATGGCTGTCTTAAACCAATTAAACATCTTGCAAATCTCCGCTAGGTGAATTCCTATAAATTCTAGATTTAGAAAATGGCTCTAGCATCATATGTGTGTAATTGTTGATTTATTCAAGGGGTTGTTAATTTAAAACATCCCCAACCTGCCATCCAATAGCCTTGGCCAGCTGATCTGCTGGTGCCTTTTTGCCACCTGGCTTTTGTAGCTCTATTAACAGAATGCTGCCAGAACCAGCCGCCACCTCAACCCCATCACGACTTATGTCAAGAATTTCTCCTGGTCGGTGCGATGTCTTGCTTACGGATGGAAGTTTCGAGAACCAAGCCTTAATCATTAATTCACTCTTTTCAAACAAAGCACCCGGAAAAGGATTAAATGCCCTGATTTTTTGATCTATTTCTTTTGCTTGATTTGTCCAATCAATTCTGGCCTCTTCCTTTAATATTTTTTTGGCATATGTAACACCGTCAATTGCTTGAGGCTTGCTGACTAACTCACTATTAAGCTCAAAGTCATTCAAGGCTTTTACGATCATTTCACCACCAAGTAATGCCAATGAATCATGCA
>JACCDY011092713.1_pt1 | contig 11227 bp, 11 predicted proteins | sample 7446391 | NCBI WGS metagenome assembly JACCDY01 (sample SAMN15323451, study PRJNA562643) | freshwater metagenome | isolation source: river surface water | place: USA:Blue River Watershed | collected 2017-08-18
CATTATGTAGATCCATTTTTTGCTCTATGTAGATAGAATCGGCTTTGAACTTGTCTCCAACAGCAACAACTTGCGCGCCGGTCGGAATACTCAACTCACATACGGTATCTCCATATTCAAACCACTTAAAAATATGTTCTATATTGCAGAAATACAAGCCTCCTGGCCCGCATTTTGAATTAGGATTAAATATTTCGTTATTATCAGCTAATCTATTCAAACCCAGCTTGTAAGGGAATGAACCAAAATTGTTCCCAATGATCTTGTAATAAGTTGACATTTTATACATATATTTTTACTTATAACATTTGTTCATTTTATTCAGCCATTATTCAACTATGGAACACTTAATAGTCTAAAAATATGATTTTATGATTTTGCTGTCGTGATTATTTGAACCAAATAGAACAGCGTTCAAATATGAAGTACCTGTAACATGTCTCTATGAGTGAGTAAATTCTATTTTAATTAAAATAGAATTTACTCAATGAAAAAAAGTAAGTTTGACGCGCGCGTGCATGCAACATATTTGAGTTGATTTCGTTCTTTTACTTTAAACTCACATATGCCGCGTATAATTCTATTTTCTATTCTATCAAAGCTTTTCATATCTACAAATACGTTTTCAAAAGTTGAACCTTGAGACTTGTGTGCTGTACATGCATAGCCGTAATTTAAATCTTTTTCAATAATACAATATCGCGCGCATAAAAGTTCTTGATCTCCAACACATTTATTGTCTTTGCATCGTGTTGATAAAATATCTGGATAAGCCTGCTCAATGCGCTTTTTAAGAAGCTCGTCTTTTTCTATGGTTTTAATACAATTGAATAGTAAAGGATGTTGTGCCCTAAATGTATCTTCCAATATAAGTTTACCATTAAATTCGTATACATTTTCCAAAAAATAGTACTGTTCCCGCGCGTTCATATACCGAGCATAATCTCGTTTTGTAGAATAAAGACTATTTACTTTATGAGCCAGTTGAGCTAAATTATTCATCGCTGAATGAATAATTGACGGAAAAAAGAGAGTTCCCGCGCCTTCAAGTAAAACTATCCATCCAGTATCTAGTTGGCGCGCACTTAAAACTTTATAATCGCGGCCATTTTCGACTAAACCCATATTTGTACATCCTGTAAGAATATCTCCAATATAGAAAGATGCGTTATTTTCACCAAAAATTGCTATGCGCGCAACTTTATTAAATTCGCCAACTTTAGCATTTGTATAACTAATGATTTTACATGTCTGTTTTAGATAAAATAGTACTTTAAATTTTTCAATGAGATCTACATATTTTATTTTCATATAGTCTGGTATTTCGTCGGGTAATATTGCTTCATCCTCGTATATATTTTCTCGTATGATTGTTGCTATACGGATAATAGGAGAATCTGCTTGTTGACGAACTATTTCAGTTAGTTCATACGAATTGTAGCGCCGAGTATCAAAAGCTATACTGTCGGATTTAATAAGTACATGTTCACCATCGATAATAGAATGTGATAATCTTTGCGATGGCGCGGGTATTTGATATTTATCGCCTATCACAATAAGATGACTTTGAGCGGCTTTAATTGCATTTACAATTTTAATAAAATCAGCATCGGCAACCATTGATACTTCATCCAAAATAACAAGCTTATAATTACTTTTGTCTGTAGTACCAGCTGAATAAACCCGCGAGCCCACATAACTATGTTCGCGGCGTTTAGCTAAAAAGGATGATATAGTAGTTACTGATATTTCGGGAGCCATTGTTTTCATAACTTTACATGCTTTGTGCGTTGGTGTAATTCCCATAATTTCAAAGTACTTGTAACCAAGACATATGAATGCTTGAACTAGTTTTTTAACTAGAAATGTTTTACCTGTACCAGCTGCTCCATAAAGAACAAATACGTGATCATCTTGACGTATAAATTTAACTATTGAATGAAATGCATTTTTTTGATCCAATGTCAAATCTTCTTTAATTTTTTCCATATGTTTGTAGATATAGAAATGAAATTTATGATGTATCATTTTATTGACTAATATGTAATCTCTTTTTGAGCCGCGTTTGTAAATTTGCACGTTCCATTGAAGGTATTGCATTTGAATTTCCTGTTGTAGGTAATAAAATTGCTCCATTTGAATTTATTCCATGCTCTGAAAGCTTTGATAAGTCGCGCATTTCAATTCCTATCATCTTTTTTGTAGCACATGTTGGATTAATAGTATATGAAATTGTCTTTTTAGGATTCTTTTCAAGTACATTATGATGTACAGTTTTCGTATAACTTTGGGGATTTGTATGCCGTGCGCCACGTAACACATTTTGAACACGCGCATTAGTTTTACCAATATCCGCATATTTTACTAGACCTTTTTTAGCCGTAAACGATTCAGAAAGTAGTTCAGGTCGAAATTTTAAAGAAACTCGTTCTGGTAAAGTCCATGTTCGTGATCCGGATATATTTGATTTAACTTCAATTGGAGTGAAGTCTTTTAGATAAGGCGTGTCGTAGATTTCGCGCTGTTCACCACCGCGCATATACTTTTTACTCCCGTCAATAGAGTAATGTATAGAATCTTTTAGATAAGGCGTGTCGTAGATTTCGCGCTGTTCACCACCGCGCATATACTTTTTACTTCCGTCAATAGAGTAATGAATGGTATTTAAATTAAGTGCTGCAGAACAATCTAATGCCTGAGGTGTTTCAACTTTCATAAACAATGTACCTTTATGACTTGTTTTAGGTTTTTTATCTGTTATAGTTCTAGATTCGTTTTTACACGCTATTTTTTTAGAATAATCAGGTTTGTATATAGTTGGATTTATACATGTCGTATTACGATTCATCCTAGATAGAGGTAATAAATCAACAGGTGCTAAAATCGGCGGTCTAAATGCACCTTTATCCATCACTCTGTAAGGTAATTTAGCCTGTCGATTACCGTATAAAAGCGCTTGACCGCGGCCGATACCACCATTTGAATTACCACTATAGGATACACCTACCATAGGATTCACTCCGCGCGGATAGGCTGTTATCATCTCTGCAATTCTATCTGACGAATCTTGTAATTCTTGGGTAAAAAAAGAGTTTTCAGATACTTTGTCGATCCGCCGCGTAGTAATAGATCGCGGCGGATCGCGCAAAATATTATTATTTGTGTTCCAAGATTCTACTGAAGGCAAAGAACTTTTGCCATAATTCGTTAATCCCGAGTAACTTATTGCCATTTTATTCTATTAGAAATGGATATTATTGTCTTTACATGTCCTCATTGTGGCGAGTTTTTTATTGTAGATGTTGCCGAATTAAATTGTCGTATTGTACGCCATTTTGTCTATCGAAACCTTGAACAATTAAATCCTCACGCTAATCAAGATGTTTGCGAGGCCGCAGTAAAATCTAATTTAGGTTATGGATGTGCCGGACCAATACGTTTAGTAAAAATAAATGAGAAGTGGTCTGCACTTAAAGCAACGTATTCTGATTAAAAATAATGACAAATTTACTTATGTTCGCGGCTGGATTTTTAACCTGCTTATTACACAATAATGTATCACGAATTTATACTGCAGTTTCAAACTTTACTGATAGTAATAAAATTTCAACCACAGCCAACATAATTTGGAACGTAATTTCAATATCAATAGAGCAAGTATTGTCTCGACGTGTTATTCATAATAAAGATGGTACTTATAAGTTACAATTTGTTATAGCTGGCAAATTACACGAATTTGGCGTTTATCCCGAAACGGGCCCACATGCTTTACTTAAAAGTCCCGCCGAGCGTGGATCTATAAGTTTAGCTCGCTACCAATTTTTGCGACGATAACTTTTAAATACTCAAATTTAAAAGACTTTTCTTATGAAAATGAAAGTTTAATATAACAGCACCTAGTGTTTAAAATGGCAAAACTAGTAACTCTATATCATGAACTACTTTTGGCAACTTTTACAGGAGAAATTGCCGACAAAATATCAGACGTATATTCTAGCCTATGGTGCTCACAAACTTTAAAAACAGGAAATAGGTGTAAATCGCGCGCTATTCACGCTAATTTTTGTAAATTACATTCTAGACCTAGATGTAAATTTATTTTGAAAAGCGGAAGAAACAAAGGTTTACAATGTTCTAAATACGCCGCGGAAAATAAAACATGTTGTTCAATTCATAACCATGTTGTTAATACCCCGGCTATCAATAATGTTGAAGATACCCCGGCTGTCAATAATGTTGAAGACACTCTGGATGTCAATAATGTTGAATATACCCCGGCTGTCAATAATGTTGAAGACACTCTGGATGTCAATAATGTTGAATATACCCCGGCTGTCAATAATGTTGAAGATACCCCGGCTGTCAATAATGAAGACACTCCAGATAGTCCAAAACTTACTCTTAAACATATTATACAGGAGCGCGTGAAAGTTGCTCTATCCAAATCTAGTAATGATGTTTTAGATACATCTACGGTAAATAATGAATACATATTGAACAAATGCGTATTGAAAGAACAGTATCCAAAAGTTCCTATTTTACCAGATGCGTGCGCTATACGTATCAAGACTGGTAAATTATGCGGTAAACCAAGTAAGACTAATAATTATAGATGTGGACTACATAAAGATCGTGATGTAGATGCTTCATATTTACCCGCTACTTACATTCCAAAACATGTATGGATAAAAGGAGAATTTTGGTCAAAATTAGTTGATTCATACGATTGGAATGCTCTAGCATCCGAAATTAAAACACCAAGTCTTTACGAAAGTGAGACATTAGGCGATAATGATGATGTAATAGATGAAAAAGCAGCTTTACCGCAAGCTCGGCCGCATAGATGTCGATATGGAAACACTGAACACTGTACTCCATGGGAAATTATTTCTTGTCACGAAAAAGTAGAATTTGGCCATTATTACTGCAAAAAACATAAAGTTTCAGAAAAATCATTTATTCACGGCTGTCTCGATCCAGACGATAATTTATGGTGGCCTGGGCGTATGATACCTGATCGCTCATGCCATATGTGGCATTTTAGACGTTTACATATTTTTGCATGGTTAACTAGCCGCGGATTTATTGCTGTAGGTAAATTATGGTACGGTACATTTGCAGAACAACTTACCTTGTGTAATTTATCACGTTACAAGTCTTATAATCTATTACCATCAAATTCTTCTGTAAAAGTTGACGAATATGGAGGACATGATTTTATTGACGCTGAAGAAAAAGACAAGTTTAGCCGCCGTTACAAGTATGATAATAATATGCACGAAAACGAAGACGAAACTACATATATTAAACGCTGTCATAATAATGGCCTATTGTATAAAATAGTACCTCAAAAATACTTGCTTTATCAATATGATCTTTCTGATTTAGACACATTACCAGGAAAAGGATTTGTGAGTTTTGAACAAATGATTAGAGATAGGCCAAAGTTATACATTAAATATTGGAATGTATGGAATGGGCAAATCCAACGCGCGCAACAATTTATTATTTGTAAAGGTCATTCTATAGTTGAATTACATAAAAAGTTTGGTTTACTTTCACCGCCGTTTTGGAAACGATTTCACGAGGATGCATTTATGTTTGGCCTATTTAATGTAATTATTCCCGCGCCTTCTCTTGAGCAAGTTAAAAACATAGAGTTTAACCCATTCAAATATTGTGAAAATTGGGTTGCTACAAACTGTCCTCACAACTTTGAAAGTCCATATTTTCCACCCATGTATATAATATATCCATTTCCAGATAAAGAATATGAAAAAATGCAAAAACGTCGATTTGAATCGTCTATTAAAAAAATAGCACTATTCAATCGTAAATTAGTCCAACATTATCATGATACTATTAAGACAGAAACGCCATATACATGGCTTCAATGGTTGAAATATGGAAATGGTGACAATTTATTATCAAGTTCTAGTCTTGAAGTACCGCTCAGATTAAGAGATAGAATAGGTTTAAATGAATTTCCTCTAAAATCCTAAGATTTTTTCTAAAAGAGGAAAAAATTGTAGCTTATTTAGGATAATTGATTTGGCAGCGCGAATATCATCTAAACGCGCCGCCCATTCATTCTCTTTTATGGCTTTCTTAATAATTTTAATATCGTCGTCAAAATTAATTAGTGGAAGACGAATAAACGCGCGCGCTGGCAAATATTCTTCTAAATTGGGACAACCCCAATAAAAAACTAGACATTCCATCAAAATTCCATCTATAATCTTTTCCGTGAAATAATTGCAAATTGCATGATTTTCGGCAGCAAAATGGTATTTATAATACCGTAGACCGACTTCTTTTTGTTTATGAGGTAATGAACCTTTATAGTGTTTTATATTAGCCGATGTGTATGAGCCAAAACAATCTAAACAATCAAGAGCCGAATTTAACTTTTCAATGAATGACAAACGTAACTGATGTCCTATATCATAGTTTTTTCTACTTTGAATAGTAGAAATTCTGTCCATTTTACCATTATAATGACTTGATATAAGATTAGAATAAGTAGGTCCAATATGCCATTCGCCAATATTTGTACACACATCATGTGTGTGTACATTTTCTGGGTTAAAATCCGCGCGCGGATTTGACCATTCTAATGGAGCATATGGTTCCATTAAAAAATAGTGAGCATTTGGATATAAGCTAGCCAAATTACTTGGTTTATCTACACCATTAATTATAACAACAATATCAGCATCGTCAATATTAGAAATAAGTTGAATCTTATTCCAAGTTCCATTACCATCTTGTGACTGTTTTTTCCAATCGTGATATAAACCCGCGGTAGTTGTCCAATTTGTAAGTACTGCTATTTTCATTTACTTGTATTAATATTACGTTAAGACATGTTTATTACTTGTCCAGTAGTAGTCCAACTACTTTTTATCTTGCATTTTATATGTTCAAAAATGAAAAACAGTAGTTGGACCTAATTCAATCAATTATGATTGAATTAGGTCAAAAAATTTATATTGAACAGTCATCTTTTATTGTGAGTGGAAAAGATGGTAATTATTATTTGCAAGGATCAACTGATATGATATTTAAAAATAAATTTGCTAAAGCGATAATACATAGTATTGTAGGTTATCCACCAAATACTGCTTACCTATTTCCGTCAGTTAAAACGTTGGCTGATTTAGAGAAAGTAATTACTTATTTTATAAAATCTTCATTTGTAGATAAACTAGCTATATTAGCAAAACGAGATAATCTAGCCTCGGAGTTTTTAAAGTATATCTATTCGCGCAAATATAATAATGATGCAATTTTGGATGAATTATTAACAAAAGATGAACTTTACAAATATGATCAACCAATTGTAAAGCAATATATTTTAACTAAAGAAGCATATACAAGTTGGGTTCAATATATGCCAACCACAAATTTAAAACACTTGGCATTTTTTATAATTAAAGATGGTTACTGTTTAGTGTCTGAAAACGATAAAGAATTATTTCTAAAGGAGATTATTAATATAAATCAAACCGTACTTCCAATGTTTATTGTCGAATGGTATGAACAAGTATTTGGTAAAAATAATCGACAGGTTGATTTTGCATGCATTCATACAATAGAGCAATGTTGTGTATGTTATAATGAGACACCTATTAAAATATTGTGTGGCCATTTTTTATGCATCGAGTGTAAACATAGTTTACAAAAGCGTATATGTCCTTTATGCCGATCTTATCTATAAGTATTTATACAATTTTTGACTACGCATTCATTATTACATTCGTGTAAAGTATTTACCATGTTACATGGCGGCGCGAAGCAATATGCGGGTCGTTTAACTGGTTCAATATTTAGAGGATAATTATATTGAGGCGACCATCCTGCTCGCCTATTAAAAACGTGAGGATAAGGAGATATTCTACCTTGAAAGTATTGAGTAAATGGTGTTTCATTTACTTTTGATTTTATATGAAAAATTTGATTTGCTGTAGGTTGAAATGCAAAAACAGTGTCCCTTGTGGAGTCGGAGTTTAATTTCTTTTCTTTTATCAACATTGCTAACATTTTATTGTAGACAAGTTTGTAGTAATTACAATAACTATTATTATTGTAATAGACAATCTACTCTTAAACTGCATAACCATTTAACTCATAAAATTTACCCAATCTTTTATTTTTGATTTGAGACAATTTTCCTCGTTTCTTCAAGCTATTGTAAATCATATGTAATAATATAGGCGCAATATATGCAACGTCTATCAACTTGTTCATGACTGGGTCTTGATCGAGTGTTTTAATTTGTTCATCTGTTAAGCTGTATTCTCGCGCACAAGGTTCATCTGAAATGCCGCATTGTGCGCGGGTTATTTGTTTATCTTTTAAAATTCCACACATAGAAGCGCGGCTATCTCCAATAGAACAACTCATTTCAGACATATAGCATATCTGAGGTGAGTCCGCAACATTAGGATTAAAAGGTTCACAAATTACGTTACATGAGTCTGCGCTATAAAGATATTTTACATATGCTGTGTCACGTACAAGTATTTGCCCTCCTGACAGGCGTGCGCAACCAACGTCTGGATTGTTTGAAACGTCTGGATAATTTGTATCTGAATTAAAAGACATTGATTCACATATATTATCCCAATTTTGCGAACATCGATTTGACATATAAATGCCGCATTGACGATTATGTTTTCCAAATAATCGGCCATCCGAACCGTGCAAAAATTGGCTATTGAGTATATCCGGAACGCAGTAGGTTAAAGGATCATTTGATACGTTATTAATTTCGCCGGCGAAATTTGCTATTTGTCTATATGCCATTTATTTAAAATCAAAATGATTTACCTGCTCTATGTACATAGAGCAGGTAAATCAATACAATGGACTGCTCTATATGCTGTGAGAGTTTCAACAAAAGTACGCGTAAAAACATACAATGTGAAATTTGCAGTTATGTTGCATGTAAAGAATGTATTAAAAAATATATTTTAAGTATACAAAATGACCCACATTGTATGAATTGTAAAAAAGGCTGGACTAAAGAAAATTTATTAAATAAATTGGGGAAAACCTTTGTTTATGGAGAATATAAAAAACATAGAGAGCAAGTTTTATATAACCGCGAAATTGCGTTTTTACCGGCAACGCAACCATTAGTTGAAGATATAATTGAAAACGAAAAAATTCAAAAGAAAATAATTGAATTACGGAGGCAACATCAAAAGAAAGTAATAGAATTGCAGAATCAATTGAGTATATCTATCAAAAAACTTAATTCTGCAATTCATAAACCAATAGAGAAAAGAGTATTTATACATCCATGTCCAAATAAAGAATGTATAGGATTTCTATCGAAACAATACAGTTGCGGTATTTGCAAAACTAAAGTATGTCCGCCATGTTTAGAAATTATTACTAACAAAACAGAACATAAATGCGATCCATCAAACGTCGAAAGTGCCACCGCAATCAAAAAAGATACTGTTTCTTGTCCATCGTGCGGTATCAGAATATTTAAAATCGATGGATGCGATCAGATATTTTGCGTTCAATGTCATACGGCTTTTTCATGGAAAACTGGACGAATTGATTATGGTAAAATTCACAATCCTCATTATTATGAATGGTTACGAAAAACAGGTCCTATCCCAGATATTCAAGAAGAATATGTATGCGGCGAGAATTTGTACGAGTTTACCACCAGAAAAATTAGAAACGGAGAAATATCTGTACTTTGGCAAGACATTTTAAGGTGTGTTATTCATATTCAAAATGTTGAACTACCTGGTATGCAAGAAAATTTGTTAGAACGCAATCAAAAATTAAGAATAGATTATATGCTGAAAAAAATTAGCAAAGAGCAATTCATAATAGCTATACAGCGCGCGGAAAAACGCGCAGAAATAAACAACGAATTTAGGTCTATATTAGAAACTTTTGTGCGCGTAATAACAGATATTGTGTTTAATAGTAATAATTTAACCAAACTACCTAAAGTTGATACATTGCTCAATTATACCATAAATTCTATTAAAAATGCGGCAAAATTATATGGAGTAATACCACCGTATATAACTCGCAAACTCGAAGAATTAGAAGTAAAGCTTACATAGAACTTCCATATTTGATAACATAAATAAAAGTTGAAAAACTTAAAAGAAGCTAAAACACGTGTAGATCATGAAACAACTTCAACATCCTATTCTATCTATTCAAAAATTATCCTCAAAGTTGGCATAACCATGTTTCCAAAAAAGGGATATTCATTATCTGTGTGAATATCTGCGCCATTTTCAACTAGAAACTCGACAACTGGTAAATGACCGGCCCAACTTGCAATTTGTAAAGCATCATTAATATGCTTACAATTTACATTACGTTCAATTAAAAATTTAACCACAGGCAAATGTCCTTTCGCGCTTGCATATTTTATTGCACATTCCTTATCTGCGCCATTTTCGACTAGATATTTGACCACTGGTAAATGGCCATTTAGGCTTGCGGCTTGTAAAGCACCATTAATATGTTTACAATTTACATTACGTTCAATTAAAAATTTAACCACAGGCAAATGTCCTTTCGCGCTTGCATATTTTATTGCGCATTCCTTATCTGTGTGAATATCTGCGCCATTTTCGACTAAAAACTCGACAATCGGTAAATGACCATTTAGGCTTGCACATTTTAATGCAAATTCATTATCGGCATGAATATTCGCGCCATTTTCGACTAGATATTTGATCACGGATAGATGGCCATTTCGGCTTGCACATCTTAATGCATAGTTATCATCCGCGTGAATATCTGCGCCATTTTTAACTAAAAACTCAACAACTGGCAAATGACCATTTTGACTTGCATATTTTATTGCATAGTTATCAATAGCGTGAACATTACCACCACTTTTAACTGCCAATTCAAGTAAAGATAAATATCCTTTTTCACTCGCATATCTTAATACATAATTATCTTCTATGTTTATAGATGCACCATTTTCTATTAAAAATAGAACTATATCAAGATAGTCTAGTTTAATGGCGCATATTAAAGCATTATCAATAGTAGCTCCTTTTGATATTAAGTACTTGAAAGTCTCTACATTATGTAGATCCATTTTTTGTTCTATGTAGATAGAATCGGCTTTGAACTTGTCTCCAACAGCAACAACTTGCGCGCCGGTCGGAATACTCAACTCACATACGGTATCTCCATATTCAAACCACTTGAAAATATGTTCTAC
>JACCDY010519999.1_pt1 | contig 11225 bp, 24 predicted proteins | sample 7446391 | NCBI WGS metagenome assembly JACCDY01 (sample SAMN15323451, study PRJNA562643) | freshwater metagenome | isolation source: river surface water | place: USA:Blue River Watershed | collected 2017-08-18
ATCTAAATTTTTATAAATGGTTTTAACAAACTCCTCGCAGGCGAATTTCAATGCATTAAACTTCTGTTTCTCTTGGAACTTAAACTGCCCTAAAAAGCGAGTATATTCATCCGACATGGTTAAAGCATGAGCGCAGAAGATTAATAAGGCTCTTTCTGATTTTTCTAAATCTGTCATGGTTAAAATAGTGTTAAAGTAGATTGTTTTTTTAATATTGCTTTATTTACATTTTTAACTGCAGTTTCAAAGTACTTATCTTTTAATTCGCAACCTATTCCTTTACGACCTAATTTAACAGATTCATATATTTCACTTCCTATTCCTAAAAATGGAGTAAATATTGTTTCTCCAGGATTACTCCACATTTGAACGCATTTACGAATAACAGATAATTGAAGTGGTGCAATATGTTTTTCATCACCTAATTCAGTTCCTTCGGTATTATTTAATACATCAGTCCTTTTAATATCCATCCATGACTGTTGTTTAAAATTTAACATTACTTCATCTAAATGTTCAATATCTTGTTTTTCAACATTCCAAACAGGACTTGCCCATTCTTGCCAAGTATCTAATGGGAAATTATCTGCATTCTTATTATTAATTGGACTCCAATTAGTTTCATCTCCTTCCCATTTCCTGAATATAGTACAATATTCAGGAAGTCCAACTCCCGTATAACTACTATCTTTACGAAGTTGTTTATATAATAATCTTTGAGTTTTAGTTCTTTGCATCTCTAATACAGGGTCAGTCCATATATTTATTTTAGAATGATATTTGAAACCTACTTTTTCAACTGCTCTATGGTGATCTCCTGTAAAATCATATAAACCTGTATAACCTGAACTATTTTTATAAACTGCTAAATCCTTTGTATGACAAACCATTAAACGACCCGGTTTTAAAATCCTATATAAATCATTTAATAAAAAATGATATTGTTTAAAAAACTCTTCATGACTATCATTATTACCCATATCATGTATATAATTTGAATAAGTAAATAAAGAACTAAATGGAGGACTAAAAATTATTAAGTCAACTGAATTGTCAGGAACTCTTTTTATTTCAATACAACTATCTCCTTTCATTAACCAATAATCTTCAGTTTTAACTTCTTTAAATTGATAAGAGTTTAATAATCCAAAACTATCACCATTAATATATTTATTCATTTCTGTTTGCATTTCATTAAATTGTTTTTGTTTTTGTTCAATTGATTTCATTACGTTTTCCATTGTATCAGTAGTTATTAAATAAATATTTACATTATTTTTTTGTCCAAATCTATATGACCTTCTAATTGCTTGATATAATCCCTCAAAGCTAAAATCTAATGAGGCAAATATTTGATTATGGCAGTTTTGAAAATTCATACCAAATTGAGCTATTTTCTTTTTAGTAATTAAAACTCTAAATTCTCCTTTTGCAAATCCTAATAATTTACGTTCTTTGATTTCAGGTTTTTCACTACCATTAACTGCTACTGCATCTGGTATTAATTCAAGTGCTTTTTTCTCCTCTTCGTTTTGATTTACCCAAATTATAAAAGATTCATTTGAATTATTTACTATTTTAGAAACTTCATCAAAACGTTCTAATAAAGTCAACTTTAATTCTTTATTAAAATCAGTAGCATTAATAGAACCTTCATTAAATAACTTTCCATTATCTCTACTTTTAGTTTCAATCATTTTTTCAAAATAATTCAAATTAGGTAATTTATATTTACTTCCATCAAATCCAATATCTAATGGATTAGTTAACATAACTGCCCATGAACTTATCCACCCATAGAAGTCTTTTTTAGCATGACCTTTTAACCTATAGTTATTCATTCCTTCATCTCTAACAAACCATTTAGCTCTCATATCTTGAGCATCTAAAACGTTTAAAAATTCCGAGTGATTTCCTATTTCATTTAAATCATTAGGCGATGGAGTAGCAGTACAAGCTAATTTATAAGGAGTTTGATTAAATAAATCAATTATTAAATTTTTATACTTTCCTGTAAAATTCTTTAATATTGAAGATTCATCTAATATAATACCTTCATAAATTGAAGTATCAATATTCTCTAATTGCTCATAGTTATTAATATCAATATTAAATAAATTAATATTAAATTTATTAGACTCCTGAATTGTTTGAGCTTTAACTGCTAATGGTGCAAGTATTAATACTTTTTTATTTGTATATTTAACTACTTGTTCTGCCCATGATAATTGCATTAATGTTTTACCAAGTCCGCAATCAGCAAATATTGCAAATCTACCCTTTGATAAGGCTATTTTTACAATATACTTTTGAAAATCAAATAAATTATTATTTAATTCATTTTCATTAATTTCAAATCCACTTGAAATAAATGATTTCTTTTTACTTTCTAAAAACTCTGTATAATTCATTTAATCTGAATATTATTATTAATAACTAATCTTGCACCATTAACATCTTCACCATTTTTAATAGCTTCTTTAATTGCCATTTTATCCGGTGTGATGGTTACTTTCTCATTTAGGAATTTAGCATCTAATAAAGCCATATTATCAACCTCAACCGACTCTGACTTCCTAAAATTAATCTTAATCAAAGGAGTTTTGATTTCATCAACTTGGAATAGTTGCATAGCATTACTGATATTGTTTTTAAGCCTTTCTAAAGCATTCTCACGAACTTTCTTTAAGTCTTTAAGCCTATCTATCTCAGCATTAATAATTGAAATTTCATCGTTAATGTCTTTAATTACAAAAGAATAGTTAACTGATTTAACTTCTAATTCATGCTCGGCAATAGCTAAAGCTTGTTCTAACTCAGGAGTTAATTCTCCGGTTGTTAAAGCATCAGCTATTTGCTGATACTCTGTTTGGATTTGATACATTGATTTTTTCATGTTTATTTGGTTTTTTTGGTTAATTGCATTTATCTATATTTTTTAAAAATTTATTTTTACCTCTCCAACTTTTATAATTTAATAATTTAGCTAATTCTCTAATTTCATTTATTATCAATTCTTTTTTATAAGGAGTTGAATATTTATAAATTTTCTTTAAGTTTTTAATTTCGGTAGTTATTTTCTTGTTTAACATTCTTAATATGTTCTAAAATATTTACACGATTAGGGCAATTTGTTAATTCTCTAATTTCATTTAATATTTGTTTTAATATTATATTTTCACTTTCTAAATCTATTATTTTGTTTTTCATGTTTATTTGTTTTTTAAGTTATTTTCTACTTCAAGTTCTATTTCTATTGTTTTAAGCATTCCTTGCATTCTGCCAATCATTTTAGCCATTTGTAACATTGCTACTGCACTATTACTATAATCTAATAGAGACCATGCTATTTCAATCTCTTCTAATAATTGTTTGATGTCTTTGTTTGTTGTTGTCATGTTTAATTGTTTTTAATTGCTACATCTATTAATTGTTTATACTTTGCATCAATAGTATATTTATCTAATGATGCTATTACTTGTGCTTTTTTACCATCGTTAATTGCCTTAATCATTGCTTCAAATAAGTCAGGAGTTAATGTAGGTTTGGATGGTTTAATAGTCATATTTGCATCGTCATCTTCAACTTCCAAACTTAAAAGTCCGGTCAAACAGTACCTGCGATAATAAGTCGTACACGAACCGAGTTGTTGGGGATTTAATCCTGTTGGTAAATCAATATAACTCGATGCTACTTCCTTACCTGATTCATCGTAAAGAATGGTATAAACCTTACCATCTTTAATCGGTTGTAATAATACTAATCCAATCTCAGAAAGTATTGGTTTTACTTCTGATAAGATTTGTGTTAATGTTGCATAAGTGCTTTTAAAATGTGGATTCTTACCATCCTTTTTAATTGCATTTACTTTCCTTTGGAACTCTAATAATTGTTTCATGTTTTATAAAATAAGATGCCCTCTATCCAATGTGCCAACCGCCAAGTAAAGCACAAAGAATAAAGGGCAAGATTTTAAATTAGTTTGATTCATGGCGGTTGAATTATTTACAAAATTAATAATTATTTTTAAAATGGCAAATCATTTATTTCATCTATTATTATTTTAGCTTTAGCTTTAGGTTTTGTAGGTAATTGTGCAGCATCGTCTGCACTATTATTATTAACCGATGCATCTGTAATTGCCCATGACCACATCTCCAAAGTATTAAAATACTTACCATTCCATTCCCTACCTTTAAGATTAAATGATACGTTTAACTCATAGCCTATTTGTAGGCCATTTAACTTATCACATTTATCCTGACTAACTTGGAATGTAATGTGTTGAGGATATTTCGTTTCCTCATCAATAGTTAATACTATTTCACGTTTCTTGAATTTATCGGAAACTGCTACAGTTTCACCGATGTGTTTTATTTTACCTATTATATTCATAATTTTTCTAATTCTTGTTTTACTTTAACTAAATATTTATCATTTTGGTTCAATTCAATTTGTTTATTGATTTTATCAATGGCTATTTCTTTTGCTTGTTTATATTGATAGCCACGTCCTGTTAATCTATAAATTTCAGTAACATAAAAATCTCTTCCATGTATAGCTTGTTCTTTTGGTGTCATATTATTTTTGTTTAAAATTTACTATATCTGCTTTAACTTGTTTCCAATATTTATATCTATCAGTACCCTCTAATTCTTTAAGTATTTCATCTAAACATATTATAATACATTCCTTAAAATACTCATTATTGTCACATTCGAGAATATATCTAAATTTCTCTATTAAATAAATAGACTTCTCTTTTGCTGTTGTTACGTTTGCGGTATTCATTGATAAAATTAGTTATTTTTTGTGATTCGTGAAATATTGCCCATTTTAAAGTAGTTCTATCAACATTATTAATCATGCGATTATCTAACTCATTCCGGTAATTAACTAATGTTTCTATTTGCTCATCTGTTATTTCAATGATCATGTTAGATGGCCACATGATACTATCTTCTGCTCTTTTTCCAGTTTTCATAAGATGTAGGTTTTTTAGGTTTGTTATTAGCTATCATGTTAACCATGCAGCCAAGAGTTAAGCCACCAAGTAAGCATAATAATATTAATAATAATAATTCAAATAATGCTTGTATCATTTTGATTTGCCCTCCAATGCAATAATTAATAATTGTTCTGCTTTAACTTGAATAGCTACTTTATCTCTTGTAGCTTCTTTTTTTACTTTGGCAATCGTAGTCTCACTAAGTTGCCATGATATTGGTTTCTTTTTCATATTTATGTTTTGTGGTCGCATTTTGCGACCTGTTAATAATGAATAGATTGAGTGTCTATATTTTCAGGTAATTTATCAGTTAAAATAACTGAGTATTTTTTAGCATAGTTTAATGCCTTTCTTAATGTATCAAAACCTTCTATTGAATAAACTTCTTTTGAATTATAGAACTTTAAAAAAGTGTATCCGTTTTGTGTTGTTTTAATTGTTGCTTTCATGTTTTTAGTTTTTAATTGTTTTCGTTGTACAAATATATATATTTATATTTATATACAAACAATTATTTTTACTTTTTTATGTAACTTACTGATTATCAAGCTAATTATTTTTAATTTATATTTATTATATTTGTAAAATGAAATATATTATAGCAGCATTCGTATTGGTTTTGGCTCAATTTATCTACCATAATAACCAACAAACAACACTAAAAAATGAGATAATTAAATTAAGAATAGATAATGAAACCTTACTTAAACAAGCCATCCGAGCAAAAGAGATACTTAAAGGAGATTCATTAAATACTTTACTTTACTACTAATGGATGAAATTAATAAGCTAATAGCTAATAAATGTGATGCCCTTAAAGAGCAGTTAATTAAAAAGAACATAGACTATAATAATTCTTTACAAAATCCAATATCTATATTTCATAAAGGCAATAAAATAGAGGGCATTTTAGCAAGGATTGACGATAAACTAAACAGGATTAAACAAGTTGGAATTACTGATAAGACTGAAGATACTCTATCAGATTTGATAGGATATATTATTCATCTGCAGATAGCTTTAGAACTTCAAAAAGATTCAGGTAATTCTCACGATAATTTTTCTCAAACGTATCAATTTTGTTCGTAGCAAAAACAAACGAACCATCGTTTAAAAATACCTTTGTACATTCAATCGGTGTATTATCTTCTGTAAATAATACATAGGACCTAAAGGCAGTTATTCTCAACTCGTTAACATCTAAAATAAAAGTAAATGTAACCCAATCGTCAAATGGAGTTACACTTATTAAATTATCACTAAATGTAATAGTCTCATGTTTATCGTATATCCTAAACTTAAAAATCAATATACTTTGCCCTTAATTACTTTTAAATTCTGTAAATTATAGTTACCTGTTTTAATATCTAATTCAACATAAGCGAAGCCTAAATTGTGCTTGTTAATCGGCATGTATAACGGATTAAGTCCGCATAAACATCCGATAGAATTAACACTAATAACATTGCCTGTCATTGTAGTTTCTGTATTTGTTGAGGTCTTATGATAATGGCCTACAATAACATTATCTAAAGTTTTTAAAAATGTGCTTCGTGCCGGATTAACTCCACCTGCTCCACCTGCTAATTCATGACCATGCAAGGCGGTTAATTTACCTATCTTAATCGGTCTCTTATCTTTAATAGTTTCAATCTTTAATTCACCTAATCTTAGTAATACTTCAAGTTGAAAATCTGATACATCAAACAATTCAGGAGCCTTAACGTATAGATATTTCTCCCATCTTTCATCATGATTACCATGCTTAAAAACTATCTTAGCATTAGGAAATGCTTTGCGAAGTGATACTAAAAATTGCCTAACTGCATTAAATTCATCATTAACGGACCTCATTCTCCAATCTCTTTCATGTCTTGATATTGTTGCAAAGTCTATCAAATCGCCATTAATTAAAATACAATTAGCTTTCTTATCTAATCCATAATTTAAGGCACATTCAATCGCTTTATTATCTTGGTAAGGAAAATGTAAATCAGATATTATTAATATTTTAGATTGATTAATCTCATAAGAACTATAATCATTGGCATAGCTTTCAGGTAAGTTAAATGGATTTAATGGCTTTGCAGGTGTAAATAAAGATTTATCTTTAATGTTTTTACGTTTGTTATTTCCATTATTTCCGGTATAGGTCCTAACGAAAGTTCTTACTGCTTCAACATCTTTAAATACTTTTACATTCTCTTTATAGATTTTCTTTGCTAATGTTAGATTAGGAGTGCTTGGAAACTTCTTAATGTATTCGATTACTATTTCAGCACTTACTGACTTCGGTCTCATTTATTGATGTATTTATCGATTTGACTTTGTTTATTTGCCGAACCGATACTACTACCAAAATAATAACCTACAACTCCCATTGATACGGTTGTTAGTGAGCCTATAATCCCACTTATTAAAACTTCTTTCTCTTTCTCTATATCTTTAAATATTATGATATACCAGAATATAAATGTACTGCCTAATATCAGCATTGCTAATATCGGAGTAATTATCTTATTTAATAATGGTGCTTTATCACTTGTTGCTATGTCTATTTCACGTTTACGTGCTGAATCCATCTCTTTCATTTGGATTTCAAATTGCTTTGTAAACTCCTGCTCCATTACTTCAATGTGCTTATTAGTCGCATCTAATATAGCTTGTTCTGCTTTGAGTTTATCTGCAGGAGATAAATGAAATTCACTTATAACTCCTTTAACTGAATCAACTATTTTCGAAGCACCTCCTGAGAATAGTCCTGTTAATACTTTTGGTAATGGCATTAAACTATGATTAAAGTTTGATTTCTGTTATTGTTTTTATTATATGATATATGCACCCAAGCATAATCATATTCATTAATTAATTGGTCAAAGATAAGATTATTTTTTGCCCATTCGTAAATTAATTTATTTCCTGCTTTAGTTCCGGTACTTATATCAATCGCTTTGCCTTGAACGTGTTGAGATGTAGCACTACCACTAACTGCCTTATTTAAAGCATCACATCTATAAAATGAATTAACTTTAATAGGCTTACCATACCAATTTCTAATAGGCTCAAAACATCGCTCAGCAACTAATTTCATGTTAACTAATACATCTTCATTAGGTGTATTATCAATACCTAATCTTAAAGCAGTCGGACTTAATGTAGCCTCTTCTATTGATATATGTTTACTTATCCTCATCTTTCAATTCAGGTTTCTCAGGTATAATAGCCAATGATTTTAATCCTGTTTTATATTCAATTTCTTTTAATCTATATTCGATTAATTCATGAGATTTGATATGTACTTCAAATGATGTTTTTAAGTCGTACCACATAGATGCTAAAACTAAAGCACCAATAACTACTTTGTAAACTTCAGGAATATTTAATTTAATTTTATCCATCGATTAAGGCGCATAATAATTCAACATAAAACTCTTGCTCAGCAATAGGTGTATATGATTCACTTGCTAAAGTAATGTAACCATAAATATTATTTACTTCTGTTTTTACATATAAATCTGCTTTAAAAATACCATAAGCACAATCTTCACCAGTTGATAAACTAACATTAATAGAGCCTATTAAATTAGCTTTATTAGCATATAGAATACTATCTGCTTGATTGTCTGCAATAGCAGTTTGCTCAGCATCTAATAAGTTTAAATAGCAATCAAATACACCTGTATTATTAGTTACTATTTTTGCACTTTCAATCTTCAATGATTGACCGCTTGTAATGTTAACTCCATCAGTTGTAAACTCAATTAATGAAGCAGGCGAAGTGCCTATAACATCCCCTGTTGAATATTCCGTTTCATTATCAGGTCTTGTAAAGCTGCCTATTAGCTTAATGTATTTAGTAGTTTGAGCCATTATATTTCGTATTTAGTTAATTCATTATCTACCCAATTAATTATATCAGTATCATTCCAATCCGAAACATAAGTAAAACCTGTAAAGTTAATACCAAATGAAGCAGTATCTGTTACCAATAAAATATCAGCATTGCATTCTTTTACTTGTATTGAATCATGTACAGTTAAGACTGTAACTGTTGGATTAATTATTTCTAAATTGAATTGAGGGAATCTATAAGTTGACATATTAAGTTAAATTTGTTCCTGTTACTGTGAATACTCGATTAAATAATGATTTTATTCCTGCTGTTTTACCAGTTGTAAATATATGCAAAGTAGTTGAATTGATTAAATAAAATGCATTAGCAGTTGCATTGGCATCGGTTGTTGAACTCCAAAAATCACCAACTAAACTAAATGGCGCATAGTTAATTTTATTTGCAGGTGTATTTCCCCAATTAATTAAACTTGCATATTCCATTATATTGGATAATTTCCAACCACTTGTATAAGTACCTATTGAAAAACTTAAAGCATTATCAATAGCTTGATTCCAAGTATAAGTACCTGATGCAGGTCTTGCTAATCGATACCATCCTAATACAGTTGAACCATCGTAAGTTGACCAATCAATTACAATATTATTTGTATAAGTTGTACCTCCTAATTCATCGGTAAATCTATTAGTATTACCAAATGGATTATTAGCAGATAATACAGTAAATGAAGTTGCTCTACCTGTTCCTAAATTTGGATCATCTCCTGTTCTATATGAAGTAGTTTGCCCTGTCTTCATTAGAGTAGCAGTTGTTAATGGAGTAGATGCAGGCGGAGTAGCTTTTATATAAATCTCATTCATTTTATAATCTTGTTGCGTTTAATACAACTACCGAAGCAGTTGATGCAGTTATTGTTATTTTAGAACCTGATGCTATTGTATTACCTAATGTATAAGCTACATTATCATCTTGAATAGTTATTGTTGGCGAATTTAAAACATTGGTAATTGAATCAATAGTTAAGTTATATCTATTGTAAAAATTAACTGTTTGAGCATCTACTAACTCAACTGTTATTTTAGGCTTCTTTATAATCGCATCACCACACGTTAAATTATTAGTTGACAAATCAACTGCACCTGTAGCGCCTGTATAAGGTACATAAGTCAAAGCAGCATTTGAACTTGTAAGGTATGGAGCTAAAGCACTTGAACTTATAAATCCACTTGGATTAGTAATGTTATAAGGAGTGAAACCTAAAGCAGTTACAACAGTTTTATTTTTCCAAAGTGAAGTTGAATTTTCATAAGTCAATACTTCATTATCGGCAGGAGCATTGATAAACACATTATGTAACTCATCTAACTCCCAACCATTCATTATCTTTACATAAATTTTACCATTGTTAGCATGAGCGTATTCAACGTAACCTAAAACTACTATATGACCTGTTGAGCCATTAGGTTTTACTTTAGTTATTGCTCCCGGTATTGTAGGACTTAAATATAATACATCACCATCTGCCCATGTCTCACCTTGTAAACTTCCTGTTGTATTTATATTTTCAATCTGACCAACACAAATAATAAAACCCTCTTGATTAGTTGCAATAGTTTCTGTAACTATTCCTAATGTATCGGCTGAGTTATTATCGTTATTTGCTTGTGCTAAATTAACTGCTAATCGTTGACCTTGTGCTCCTGTTACTTTAACTACTTGATACGCTGCTTTAGTTAGTGTTGTGTTTGGTGTAACTTTATTTACTACCCTTGCAACTAAATCAACTCCATTCTTTAAAACAACACTACCACCTTTTAAGGTAGTTTCTGTTGAACCTAAACTATCATTCCATCTTGTTATTGCTACTCCTGCAGTTCCTGTTGGACTTTGGTCTAATTCAATCTGCCCTACTCTTATTTGATATTCTCCTAAATTTACATTTCCTGTTGCACCTGTATAAGGTACTCCACTACCTCCACCACTTGAAGCAGGTAAAAAAGATAAAGCACTTAGTTGAGTTGTACCATCACCTAATTTGAATTGTCCTGTTGTAGAATGGTATGCAGGCTCACCTGCTTTTAATATCATTGTTGCATTGGCTGTAAACCATGCTGAATCTTTAGGGTCGTATCTTAATTCTACTACTGCCATTTATAAAGTTTGTATAATTGTTGTTGGAGGTGGGTCTATTAATGTTTGTATAATCTCTTGCAATACCTCAACTGTATAAGTTGAGTTAGGATTCAATGTCGCTATTACATTTCCGTTTTGGTCTAATATCTTAACTACTCCTGCATTCAATCCACTATTGGGAGTTTCGCAAGTTGACATATCGTAAAACTGCTCAACCGAAACAGTCATTTG